>Ga0207870_100104_pt1 | contig 92984 bp, 127 predicted proteins | sample CeladaPassage60B_FD_187477 | JGI IMG/M metagenome (GOLD analysis project Ga0207870, IMG submission 187477) | Cellulose-adapted microbial communities from the Joint BioEnergy Institute, USA - Passage3 60B (SPAdes) (version 2) | ecosystem: Engineered > Bioreactor > Continuous culture >... | reverse complement strand
GGCCGAACTTTACGCGGCTGACGCTGAGCTGTTCCAGCGCGATTTCGATTGGGACGGCCTCGCTCCGTGGGAGCGGTACGCCTGACGGGTTCTCTGGTCACCGGTCGGCGGATTCCGTCGCCCGGTGGCTGGGGTATCCGGCAGTACTGTGTCCGCTGTGAGGAGAAAGATTGATCATGAGTCACGGCATCACCTGGGACCAGGTTCGGGCTGTCAAGGCCGCGGATCTGGTGGTTGGCGACACGATCGTTACTCCCGGAATGGGCACCATGTACCACGTCAGCCCTGATGGGACGGTGCGGCCCTTCGGACTGTCCTTTGAATTGGACGGCATCGCCTGGGTCATCACCAGAATCGAAAACGGCAAGATCACCACGATAAGCCACACTGGCAAGGAAGCTACCGAGCCCCTGCCGTCCAATCCCAGCAAGCGTGTTCTCATCAAAGCCCGGGACTGACGGATTCTCTAGTCGCCGAGTGATTCCGACCGCTCGGCGGCCGGGGAATCCGCCAGAATCCGATCTACTGAGGGAGGTATCCATGAAGGTAATCCTGCTCGACGCCACCAGCTACGACGGCACCGAGCGCATCCGGGAGCGTCACATCGTCCACCCGTACCACTCTCTCATGGACGGCAAGCTCTACGTCGACGGTCGCAAGGTCAATTCCTGGCAGCTGTGCGGCGGCGGCGAAACCGACGTCAAGCGCCGTCTCTGGAACTACACGAACGACCTCGAGGCCGACGGCTACACCGTCAGCGTCCGCACCGTCTACAGCTCACCGCGATAATTCTGATCGCGGATCTAGCGGTTACCGTTCCGGAATTCCGATTGGCGATCGCCGGATCAATCCGATTCCATCATCGTAGGACTATGGCGGCCGACCCGGTCGCCGCTTTTCTATGTCCAGACGTTGTGTGCCAACTTGATTCCCGATTAAATACCTGGCATAATCCAATCACCCACCACACGGCGAAGGCTGGAGCACGACATGGCTGACGATGTACAGATTCTGATTCGGAAGCTGAAGGAGCAGGGATTCACGGTCGCTCAGGCCAAGAACTCCCATTACAAAGTCTACAAGGACGGCCGACTCGTGGGGACGCTACCGGCGACACCGGGAGACTGGAGATCACTCCGTAATTCGATAGCGGTCCTGAGGCGTAACGGTTTCGTTTACAAGGGTCGGTAACCAATCCCCTCCCCGGCCTCGGGGAGGGTTATTTGCATGACAGCACGGCATCCGGTAGCGCACAATGGGCAGAGGGAGGGCATATGGACTGGGCAGTGTGTATCGATTGGGATGGGCCGCTGACGGACGATATCGCCGATCGGCTGGTTGCTGCTCTGCATAGGCAGAGCGCGGCGGTCGGCACGACGCCGGACGGTCTGGCCACGGTACAGATGACTCTCGCCGCCGAGGATGCCGCCATGGCGGCCATTGAGGGGCGCCGTACTCTGTGGGAGGCTCTGCAGGCCGCGCCGTGGATTCACCGTATCGCGGTGATGCCGTTCACCGAGTTTGAGCGCGCTGGGATGATCGGACCTGGGATGACGACATGATCCGCGGTGTACATGGGGGCCCTTCAATAGGGCCCTTTTTCTTTACCCTCTTGTTGTGCGCAGTCTTGCATCGGCACACAATGCGTGCTAATCTAAGGGCACCACCAAGACCAAGGGAGGCCCTAAATGAGCGAGTTCGCTCACGATTCGTACCCGGTCCGCCTTCAGGCGGCACTTGACATCATCACCACCAGCGAGGAGACCCTGAAAGGGCTCCAGGAGCAGCAGGCACAGACCAGCGACCCGATTCAGCGCGAAGTGCTGACTTACCGCATTCTCGCCCTGATCCATCACATCGAGTCCTGGCGCCGGTATGTCGACGACGGTTGCCCGCTCGAGCCTCGCGCCCAGATCTCCGTCTCTCACTACCCCAGCTGATCAAGCGGCCAAAGGAGGATCACATGGAGACCACGACGCTGGTGATGAACTGCAAGCTCTGCGACGAGTGCATCATCCGGGAATGGACGGACACGCTCCGGGATGGCGGATACACGGAGGAGGAGCTTAACCGGCTCGCCAAGGCCCTTTTTGAGGCCACGCAGAAGGAGTTCCGCAAGATCCTTCCTGAGGGCTGCTGGTGGCATCCGCGGGCGTCTGAGATCCTCGGTCCGAAGGACTTGCGCAAGAAGTTGCAGGACAGTTGGGAGGACCTGCTTACCGAGGCGCTCGACGCGGTGACGGCCCAGATGGCACAGATCGAGGACGAGGTCCTGACCGGGTCCGAGTGATCTTGGCCGGGCGCGGGCCCCGGAAATCCGGTCCGCACCCGGTCATGGCCACTCGGCCAAATCCACCACACCGACGAATGAAGTCTGGAGGTGAACGTTGACCTTCCGCGAGATCACGCTCGCCGCCGCACTGGGCGTCTATGCGCTCGGGGTCGTCATCGTCGCCCCGGTGTTCCGGGTGTCCCAGGAGGAGGCTGAATCGGCGGCCCGCCGGGCGTCCATCGTCATGCCGCTTTGGGCTGAGCCGCTATTGCCTGCCCTCGCCGAGATGGCACGGATCGCCTACCCGCTGGTCCACGGTCTGCTGTGGCCGGTGCTGCTCGTGCGGGACGCCGTGCACTGGCTGGCCTCCCGGATCAGAAGGGGCTCGTGAGCGCCGCCTGCCGGATCGCCGGAGCACTGACCCGAAATCTTGGCCGCAAGCCCCGGTCTTTTGAATGACCCAGCATACAGAAGGCCCCCCGCCGGACGAGCGGGGGGCCTTCCTGTATGCATTGCATACACCACCACACACCGACGAAGGAGTGGAGCACTCTGTGTCGTCGATGTACCAACTACGCTACCAGAGCTGGGAAGCCAGAGCCAGCGTTAGGATGTGCCGTCGTCGATCACCTCGGCCTCGACCGGTTCGCCTAGGCCAAGCTCAGAGATGAGCTGGTCGGAAGGTACCGGCTGCGGTAGAGCGCGAGCCTGCTCGCTGGCATCGCGGCCGAACAGCCGGGCGATGAGACCGGCCCCGCCTTCGGCCCGGGCGCTCGCCTTAACACTCAGGCTGAACGTCTGGCTGTCATGATCTCGTCGACGCTCCAGCATGCGATGCAAAAGATCAATTTCCTTGCTCAGATTGGGATCGGCATATCCTCCCTCTGCCTCTTCCACAAGGCGCATGAATGCAACTCTCTGGAACTGCATGCTGATGAGCGCATCCTCGGCCGCGGTGTATTGGTCCCGCGTCTTAAGCATGATCGGGATGTCGTAGGCGCAAGAATGTCCAGGACGATATGCTCGGCACTTTGAAGCCAAATAGCAAGTATCGCATTGACGGGTCGAACGCTCCGAAATACCGACCAAAGGCTCCTGCTTTTCAACCTTCTCGCCGTCTTTGCCCAGCTCAGAGCGGGTGACCATGGACAGCGTTAGTCCGGGGAGGAGCATTCTCTCGCCGTCGTCTTCGTCGGCCGGAGTTGGGATGTTTTTCCGCGCCTCCTCGCGCTGCATCTCAACTTCCATGTTGGTGTTTTCCGCGTTTCCGCCGGGTGCCTGATCTGGTATCATAGTAACTGCGTGCTTTGTAGGTCGATTATTGAGGTGATCAACAAACCGCTGCCACGACCAGACAGCCACCTTGAGTGATTCGGTAACGTCACCGTATTCGTAGGCCTCGACATCGAATCCCTGGCTAGCCAGGTAGGTACGGTGGCGTTTGCGCCCCTGCTCCCTGTAGTTCTTTGGGTAGCGCTTCAGCTCATGGCCGGTCCAGATCTGGCTGTCGCCGTACTGGGCGACGCTCAGCCAGCTCGTGGAGGCGACGCTGTCCCATGCGATCGACTCCATCAGGCTGATCTTGGTCATGGCGACGCCGTGGAGCTTCACACCATGCCGGGCGAGGCGGTTGAGCATTCCGGCGATGTCCCGGCCGCCCGCGGAGGTCTGGGGGACGCCGACGCGGCCGTAGCGTTCCGCCAGGCGTTCCAGTTCGGCCAGGCCCTGCTCCACGTGCCAAATCGGAAGGAACTTCTCGCCCGGCAGCGAATCGTAGAAATCCGATCGCTGCCGGGCGATCCAATCCGATCCCATAGCCAGGGCGTCCAGCTCGGTCACCAGCTCGACCGCATCGAGGTTGGTCTCGACGAAATTCCGATAGCGAATAGCCAGGTCCTCAATGTCGGCCGCGCTGTACTTATCCGGCTTGGTGTTGAGGGTGTATCCGCCGGAATCCAGCAGCACGTGCTGCCAGGGCGGGAACTTCTCGCTGATCCGCCAGGGCCTCTTGAGCTTGGTCCGGCGGAGGAGACCGACGAACGAAATCCCCAGGTGGGTCACCTGCAGATCTGCCAGCAGGGTTCGCCACCCGGGGATTTCCGCGCCGCCGAAGTACAGCTTGAGCATCACGGAGATCCCGGTTCTTTGTTCGACTTGGCCCCGTAGGTGAAGTTCGACCACCGGCCGGTGTTGGCGTGCAGCCGGGCCGGGCTGACCACGGGGTTGCCCTTGATGAGCGCCTGGGGGTGCGCGATCGGCGGGGTGTTGCCGTAGGCGGGGTGAGGGGTGAAGGGGTTGGCGGGCTGGGCGGCCGCCTTGCCTGCCGCCGTGGCGATAGGGTTTGCCGGGCCCTGCCCGCCGGGCGGCTGGGCGGCGACCTTGATGCTGTTGGCCAGAAACTGCTGCGGGTTGAGGCGGGGTGGGAGCACTCCCTGCTTGACGGAGAACGGCGAGCCCGCCTGCGGGGCGCCGTAGTAGGTGCCCGGCTTTGCCTCCAGCCGGACGTTCGGCGAGAGCCCGGCCAGCGGCGCGGCGAGCGGCGGCTGGCCGCCGTAGGCGGGGTGCGGCTTGAAGGGGTTGGCGGGCTGGGCGGCCGCCTTGCCTGCCGCCGTGGCGATAGGGTTTGCCGGGCCCTGCCCGCCGGGCGGCTGGGCCGCGGCCTGCTGCCGGGCGATGGGGTTTGCCGGGCCCTGCCCGCCGGGCGGCTGGGCCGCGGCCTGCTGCCGGGCGATGGGGTTTGCCGGGCCCTGCCCGCCGGACGGCTGGGCGGCGTTGGGCGCCCCTCCCCCGCCGCCGGGCTGAGGCTGGGCCGCGGCCTGCTGCCGGGCGGGCGGGTAGACCTGCGCCCACTGGCGGCCGAGCGGGATGTTCGGCATGGCGATCACGCCCCACTTAGCCGCGGCCGGGTTGTTGGCCTGGCCCGGGGGCGGCTTCTGCGTCAGGATGAACGGCCGGGGCTGCGCGGTCGGTGCGTTGGGGTTGGGCGGCCGGAAGACCGGCGCCGGGCCCTGACCCTGCGGACCCTGGCCCTGGGGGCCCTGCTGAGCCTTGGCAGCTCTGAGGTCACGGTTGGCCTTCTCGTGCCACCGGCGGATGATCGGCTGGTTCTTGAGCAGCCCGGCCGCCTCCTCGGCTCGCTCACGGCGGTTCTTCAGCATTTCGCTGAAGTACGACCAGTTGATCAAATCTCCTCCTGTATACGGCGGTCGGCCGCCCGGAGGGCACGCACGCGGTCCAGCTCGCGCACCATCTCATCCCACGGGGTAACGGGGGCCTCATAGTCCGGTGCGTACTCGGGGCGGGCATAGGCTGGTTGGACAAAGTGCAGGACTGGCACACCGATCCGGAAAAGCGTGGCGGCGACGCCGGGGTCGGGATCGACCACCAGACGGAGGTTCTCGCGGAAGCCGCGGATGCGCTCGACCTGACGCAGGCGGCAAATCGCAGGGTCGACCGGATCCTCTGGTCGGCGAGTGACGGTGTACTGGTGTGCGGCAAAGCCGTGCAGTTCGAGCCAGGTCTCATCCCCGGGTTGCTCGACGATCACGGCGAGCCGGTAGACGTAGCTGAGCGCGTTGTACAGATCAACGCCGTCGAGGATGGGGTTGGAGGTTGACGGGTCGCGCAGCACCCCATCCACGGTGATGAGTGCGAGTCCTCTCATTGGATCCCCCGGTTGGCCCAAAGCAGGGCTCTAATCCGCGCCTGCTCCACTGATGCGATTCGCTGGCCATACAAGGCGGCCTCGGTGGCCTCCTGGCCCGACCGGGCGACCTTGGCGATCTCGGCGAGCGCGAGGCCAAGGCCGTTGTCCTTGAAGGCTTGCCAGCGGAAGTTGTTCCAGTCGCCGTATCCGGCGCCGCCGGGGCCGAAGGCGGCCTTGCGTCCGGTGTGGATGTCATCCCACAGGGCCAGGGCCTGGGCGGCGGCAAGACGCATCTGGGTCAGGGCGTTGATCTGCCGAGGCCCGGTCAGGGTGGCGGCCTCATGCCGGGCGGCGTTGTAGCGATCGATGATCTGCCGGGCAAGCTGGGCTTCAGCGTCGATTCGCTGCCACCACTCGGCCGGGTAGAGGGTGCGGGGATTGGCCGGGAGTTTAGGCGGCCGGACGACCCAGCTGTTGTCGATGATGTCGTAGGCGGCGTACGGGTTGATGGCGCGCACGTCACCCGGGTCGGCGCCGACGCCGGGATTCCAAAAGTAGGTGACCTCGTAAACCTTGCGGCCGATGGTCGTGGCCGCGGTGGCGGGCCAAAGGTGTTGCCGAAGATCGGCGTTGATATAGTCGGCTAGTTCTACATCCGACAGCCCAGCCATCGTGGGGTTAGTGCGGCGAAAGTCGACAGGGTCGATGCCGACCATGACATCCAAGTCGCCGTTGCCGCGGTCGGCCGCCCACTGGTAGCTGATGCCGGACCCGGCGAGCCAAAGACGGCTCCAGGACCGGGCCTCCCGGTACCTGGAGTCCATGTAGTTGTAGAAAAGGTCGCGGATTAGCTGGCCAACTTCCGGCTTGAGCACGTCCCCATTGAAAAGGTTGGGGTCCAGGCCCGAATCCGGCGTGGAGAAATACCCGCTATGCCCGGGGCCGATGTGGATTTCTGGGGCGGCCTGGGCTGCGCGGTTGAGAAAGCTGAGCACGGATTCGTAGGCCATATTTCAATTTTACGTTCATAGGCTTTTCTGCTTAGAATGACAGATCCCCCGGGAAGCGTTCCCGGGGGATCACGGCGCGGGTTGGGGTTACTTGATTCCGCCGTCCTGCTTGAGCTTGTTCAAAATGGCGGCGTTGGTGGCCTGGGCCTGCATCTGGCGGGCCATGGCGATCTGCTTGTGCAGTGTCGCGGCACTGGCTTTCTCGGCGATGACGTCCACGATCACCGAAAAGCACCCGGCGACGAACTCATCCGGGTGGGCGACCTTATCGACCTGGATCCCATTGAGGCGCCTAGGGTCGTTGTCGGCGACCCACTGGCCGTCGTAGTCCTGGTAGATGACGATGGCAGTGCGAACCGGAATCTCAGGGAGCGCGTCGTCGTCGTTCTTGTCCCCGTTTTCGGGGGTGTTCTGGCCGACAATGGGGACCGCGCCGGAGGTGTTCACTTGGCGTTCTCCTTGCTGGGCTCCGTGGGGTTGTGGTCAAGGTCGGGAAGCGGCTTGGCCAGCTCGCGGGCGGCGGCCACCAGCTCCTTTGCCTTGGCAGTGACAGGAGGGAGGGTGTGGACCAGCAGGTAGCGCCCCAGGTTCTGAAGAGCGGCGGCGTAGCCGCGCTGGTAGGCGGCCTCCGTGTCGGCCTTGGCCGAGGGCGTCAGCCGCGCCTGCTCCAGGGACAGGCGCAACTGGTCACGCTCCTGCGCCAGCTCGCGGACCTTGGCCATCGCCGCGTCAAGGCCTTCCTCCAGCTTCCGCTTCTCGTTGAGAACCAGCCCATGCACATGGTCGAACTGAGCCTCAAGACGCTTGTACTTGGCCAGAGACACAAAGCGGATGCGGTCCGAAAGCGTCGGGCGGTACCCGAACTCCGGAGCGTTCTCCTTCTGGTTCTCTTCGTCGGTAGTGTGGTGGTCAGACATGATTCTCCTAATAGTTGATCAATCGACGTAGTGATAATCTCCGCGCTTTGCCCGCATTCTCTGCATGGCGATCGAGAAGTACGGGCAAAACTCGCACAGATACCGGTTCGAGGTGGGCTTGGGCAGGCCGAGTTCCTTACGCTCGGCGTGGGTATTGGGGACCAGGCGCATCTTGTCGGACTTGAAGTCCTCACAATTCCTGGTCCTATTGCGCCGCTTCCAGCACGCGAAGGCGTCTTCCTTGAAGGTGGCCTTGATAGTGTAGAACTCATCCCCAAGGCCCATGCCGACGCGCTCCTTGATCTTCTCGACGATCTTTTCGCGCTTGTGCGTGTCCCGCCAGTGCCGCTCTTCGACATCGAAGAGCTTCAGCCCCTCATGCGGGAAACCCTCGGCGTACTCGTGCCGGGAGGCGACGATGTCGAGGAGCGTGTCGTCCTTCAGCGGGCCCTGAAAGTCGGGGATCTCCTCAATGCTCTTGCACGTCCGGCAGACGACGAGGCGGATCTTGGTCTCGTTGCTCATGCTCCGATTACTTGGTTGGAACGGTCCAAAGCAGGGGCCAGGTGATCGGGCCGACGGCGCCGTCCGCGGTGACCTTCGCCTTGGTCTGGAAGGACTTGACGGCGGCGGTGGTCTTCGGGCCGTAGATGCCGTCGACGGCGATCTTGTAGCCGTGCTTGACCAGCTGGGCCTGGATCTGCTTGACCGCGGGGTGACGGCTGTTGCGGGTGGAGGAGAACCAGTCGCCCGCGGCCAGCGGGTAGGCAGGCGAGCCGGTCGAGGTGGTCTTCGTGGTGGTGGTCTTCGTGGCCGGGGCCTCCCACAGCCTGGCCCAGGTGACCGGCCCCACGGCACCGTCGACGGCGACCTTGGCCTTTGCCTGGAAGGCCTTGACCGCCTCGGTGGTCTTCGGGCCGTAGATACCATCCACGGTGATCTTGTGACCATGCTTGACCAGCCGGTCCTGGATCTGCCGGACCGCAGGATGGGTAGCGTTACGGGTCTGGGAGAACCAGTCGCCCGCGGCCAGCGGGTAGGCAGGCGAGCCGGTCGAGGTGGTGGGCTGCTTGACGCTCACCGTGGAGTAGGCCGGGTAGCCGTAACCGACCACGCAGTCGCGGTAGCGGTAGCGCTTGGCGACCTGGTCGGATGTGTTGCCCTCGATGGTGACGATGCGGCCGAGGCTATCGGTGCCGATGACCACGCCGACGTGGTCAATCTTGTTGATGTCCTTCGAGCCACCCCAGTCGAAGAACACGAGCGCACCCTTAGTGGGCGTGTTGCCCCACCGGCCGTTGCGGGCGAACCAGCGCGCATGGTCGGGCGTGTAAGCATATTCGCCGACGATCTTCAGACCTTCCTCGCCCCCGGCCTGATAGGCGCACCAGCCGAGGAACATATCGCACCAGGCCGCGATCGCATAGATGCCACTAAGACCGCGCCGCTTGTCCCACCACTCGCCATACTTGGTCCACGGCTTGGTGTAATTCGTAGACTTGGGGGACTGCTCCTTATAGCCGATCTCCCCCATGACCACATCAAGAAATGCGTCAACGGTGAGGCTCATCAGTAGGCCTCCCCGTTGTCAAACTCGGGCAGCTCGAAAACCTCGCCCTCCTGCGGCCCGTCCTCGGGGCGGACCGGAGCGCAGCCGGAAACGTTCTCGGGGATGAAGTCGCTCATCGGATCATCACCTGGATACACGCATCGGGGGAAACGTGGCCGGGATAGACGTTGGAGGGGGAGGTGACGAAACCACCGCGGTTGGGGGTGGGCTTTCTGATCGCCCCATCCGTCATCCCCTCACGAAGTTCGGCGTTCACGCTCCGGGGGGTCGGGTAGGCCATGCTTACTTGCCCTTCTTCCTACCGTTCTTGGAGGTCTTGACCTTGGGGACGCGCATAAGCGGCGGTGCGGCGCCATCGTTAACAGAAACGGTGACCTTGACGTTGTCACCCATTCCGGAGCGTCGGCGGTCGGTGACCTTTAACGGCTTATTCTTCCCCACGGTGGCTCCTCGTGGCGAATCTCTTCAATACATTCCAGCTTAATCACCAGGCGCTGAAACCTGGTACCGTCGTAGCTGTGAAGCCGGGTCGCGCACTTAGTGCATCGGCTTTAGGTCCGGGATAAACCTCATCCACCTTCAGCACTTCATAAATCGTCAGCTCCCGGCGTGCGTAACCGAACCGGGGCGCCACCCTCCCGATGTTCGGGATGGGCGGGCGGATCGCGCTGATCTGCTCGGCGGTGGCGTTCATCAGCGCGCCGATTCGATCGGTGACGATGTTCTCCGGGAGAGATGCCCACGGCCCAGCGGGCATGGTGTTTCCTCCTTAAGGCGGTCCGCCGTATTGCGGTATCACATCCACGTGGGCAGGTAGCGGCGCATGCGGGCGGGGAATGATGGGTCGGTTTCACGCCGCAGTTCTGGGTCGACCACGCCGTATTGGGAGGCGATCCGGCCTAGTTCCTCGGGGGTGGCGATGGCGTACTTGCCGCCGTGGGCGAGGCGTTCGACCGGGGAGCCTTTGGCGGTCCAGCGCTTGCCGCGGGCCTGGTGCTCAAGCCCGGTCATCGGGCCAAACTCCTTGGGCCAGACGTAGTCACCCGCTGGCAGTTTCGTGAATTTGTGAACGCCGCGCTGGTAGGAACGGTCCGAAAGCTTCTCCTGGATGGCGGCCAGTACTCGGTCCTCACGCCGGGTGTTGATGGTACCGAGGTAACCATCCGGGTACTGGGCCGAGGGGACCTGATCAATGACGGGGAGGTAGCCGGATCGCTTTGCGTCGAGCAGGTCGCGGTATCCGGTCCCTACGCCTCCCCCGCCGCCGCTTTGCACCGGTGCACCGGGCTGGGAGACCGGGGGAACGTAGCTCCAGCTCAGGTACTGCTGAGCCACCGCTTACCTACCTCAGCTGGCCCGGGTAGCGAGGGTCGTCAACCGGGTAGGGCTGGGCAGGCTGGACAGCCTGGGCAGGCAGGTGGCTACGGGCACCCGCCTGGAAATTGGCCAGCCTGCCCACGACCCCGACCGCGTGGGCGGCGACGGCGGCACGGGCGAGTGTGGAGATGATGGCCGGGATGGGCATCACTGCATCACCTGGCCATACTTGCGCTTGTCCCAGAAGTCACGCAGCCCGGTCCTGGGCGGCAGCAGGCGCACATTGCGACCGGTCTTACTCGCCTCAGGAACGTTGGGGTAGACGATCCGGGCCTGGATCGCTCCCTTGTGGCCGAGTCGCTCCGGAATCGGCTTGCGGTAGCTGGCGAATGCGGCCTCGACCATGGAGGCGCCGCTGTGGCGGGTGATCTCCTCGCCTCGCAGAGGGTTACCGGAGATGTTGCGCCAGTCCCGCGCAACCGAGGTCCCCATGATCGGGTGGGTGGTGATGGTCTTGTCAGCCATCGATGGCTCCTCACAGTGTGGACAACCAGGTGCGGCGGCGGTAGGTCTCCTCACTCGACCCGTTCTGGCTGGGGAGGATCTGACCGGATGGCAGCAGTCGCTGGGCGTCCGACTGGGAGAAGCCAAGTGTGCTGCTGACGACGGGTTCCAGAACCGACACCGGGCGATACCCGGCTCGGCCAGCACCCTGCTGCCGGGTATAGAAGGCCAAAGTGTACCGGAGCGCGGAGTCGGCGAATTCGGTCTGCCGACCGTCCATCATTCCGCTCTCCTCCTCATCGCAAGGTTTAGCATGATATGTTTGCCGCCCGTGCCGGTGCTGGTGTCTTCGTCAGTCCGTTAGGACCTTGAAGACGATTGCGGTGACCTCACCCTCGGGCATTTCCACCGTGGTGAATCCGGCACGGAAGGAAAGGCTGATCGCGCGGGACGCGACAAAACTCTGGGCGATTGCCAGGGCCTTGACGGCCTGGTTCACCGCTCCCGCCCCAATCGCCCGCAGGCTCACATCCTTCTTGTCATAGATCGCGTGAGAGATGGCCGCAGCCAGCGCGGATGCACTGGAGGAGGCCTTCACGCGCAGGGTGACCGAGTTGCCGGTGGCGTGCGACGCCGAGTTTTCGCTCATATGTTGGCTCCACTGGGAAAAACAAGTTAAGGTACTGAGATTTACTCATTTCAAGCGTAGGAGCATCGGCGTCTTTTCTAGTAATATGAAAGACCTGCCCTAGTTCGGCGGCAGGCCTTCTAGTTGGGATTTCTATTCGTCTTTTCTGAGAACCGCGTCCTTGACGAGTTCGCGCCAGTCGGCCAGCCGCATCAGCACCGGCCAGTAAAGGGTGCGGAATTTCTCCTGGCCGTTGGGCATGACGACCAGCATGGGGTAGTTGGGGCCAGTGTGCTTGGCGGCCTTCTTGACCCAGGCGCGCAGGTCCATCCGGTTGCGGGTGGTGACCTCTACCGGGCAACGGCCATCGTCGTGGTGGGGACAGATCACCTTGTCGTCGTGGTAGGCCTGGCGCTGGATGGTGGTACCCAGGCATTCGATCAAGTACTTGCCAACGAGGAAGGCAAGGCCGAACACGCGGTACAGGTGGATGGCGTACATCGCCACCAGCCAGTCATCAATACTGGCCTCACCCTGTCCATTGATGCGGAAGACCACGTAGGGGATCTCATCCTCTCCCGCGTTTACCGCGGCCTGCCGCAGCCAGGCGCCGAGATTGACGCGGGACTGGGCCTTGACCTCGCCCGCGAATCCTGGGGTGTTGAGGATGTCCTGCCCGGAGCGCCCGGCGCCTGCGGTGTCGGCGAAGGGCCAGATCTCCCGCAAGTACTCGGCCACCAGCTTCTGGGTGCGCATGCCGCGCCGCTTACGGGAGATGCTCACCGGCGGCGCTCCTCCCACTCCTTGTAGCGGAGCATGAGCATGTCGGCGCAAGCGCGCAACCAGGTGATGTCCTTATCGTTGCGGATCTCCCAGGAGATCAGCCCGGCGGGGAGGATGGTCTCCCCGGGCGCGGGGGTGATGCCGGGGCGGATGATATGGACGATCTGGCCGCCGAGCTTCTCGCGGATGGCGCGGGCCTCGGCCAGGCTGCGCACGTCGGAGAAGACGACGTTGGCGTCGTCGGGCACCTTGGCCAGGGCGGCCAGGATCCACGCCCTAGGGTGCAGGTGGCGGCGGATGGCCTCCCCCAGGACGATCATCAGCTGCCGCAGCTCGGGGTAGCGGTCCTTGGCCTGCTCCCAGCCGATCTCGCCGATCACCTCGGCGAGGTAGACCGGGCCGTCGGCGGTGACGCGCAGCGGGGGGTTGAAGTCGAGCAGGACATCGCGTAAGGCGTCGGCGAAGGCGATCTTGACGAACCCGTAGTTCTCCACGAGCGCGTCGGCGAACGTGTCCTTCCCGGCGCGGGCGTAGCCGTGGAGTCCGAGGACGATCACCGAAGGTCCTCCGGCTCGGCGATGTCCTGGAAGGTCGCGGGGGCAAAGCGCTTCAGCTCCCGCAGGAACAGCGCGGCCAGCTTGCGGATCTCCTGGTTGGCCGCCGGGTCCAGGCGGCGCTTGAGCACGTACCGCCAGTTGGCGAGGTTGGAGGAGATGACCAGGTCCGTGGCGGTGGCCATCGGGAGGAACTGGGCGGCGGCCTCGCGGGCGGCCTTGCGCGGCAAGCCGCGCTTGGTCAGGCGCTCGTAGGCCTGGGTGTACTTCTCCAGCGCGATCGCCCACAGCTCATCGAGCGACTCGACCAGGTCGGCATCCCCTGCCAGGGTGGGGTGGACGGCGTAGTGGCGGGGCGGGCAGTAGCGCAGGCTCTCCACGCTGAAGCTGCCGTGCCGGTGGCGGGTCAGCTCGCCCAGCAGGTGCCGGGAGACCCCCTCGACGAGGAAGGTCGCGCTGGCGTGCTCCAAGACCGAGAAATGCTGCTGGCGGATGATGTTGGCCAGGTAGTCGGTGGTGAGCCGGGTGGCGGGGTTGGGCTTGTGGAACGAGCGGTAGCAGATCCGCCCGGCGTACTCGGCGAGCAGGTCGGCGTCGGTGACGGTGAGGTCCTCCGGCTCGAGCGCCCGGAGGACGTGACTGTCTACCGCGGTGTAGCCGATGAGGGTGACCTTCACAGGTTCTCCTTCGTCTGGTGTGGTGGTGTGGTGGGTTACGCGGTCCAGCGGTAGCTGCGGTCGACACGGTCGGCCGCCTCGGAGCGCCGGGTCAGCTCCCGGCTGCAGAAGGCCGCAAGGCGTTCAGTGCTGGCTTGGCTGGTCTCGGCGCGGATCCGGTTCGCTTTGGCGTTAACCAGCTCCTGCTTGGCGGCCTTGACGTCCGGGTTGCTGTCGGCAAGCGCCTTCGCTTCGGTCACGGACTTGGTGACCCGCTCGGCAAGCGCGTCCGCGCGAAGCAGCTCATACTTCGCCTCGGCGAACAGCTCGTCAACCTTCGCGCGGGCGAGCTGCCCGGCGAAGTACACGCTCCACTCCGTCAGCTCCCGGAAGAGCATCATCAGCTGCCGGTCGTCCAGCTCCGTGATGTCCTCCGGCAGCCGGGGCGGCCGGTCGCCGGGGCGTTCCGGCACGAACAACTCGGCGAGTTCGCGGTCGCGCTTCTCCTCCAGCCGCTGCAAGGCGGCGGCGGTGGCCGGGTTCCGTACGATCCTCCGCATCGTCCTTCCAGCACTCACTGGCCCACATGCAGGTAGCGCACGGGCGGGTGGTCGGGTTGGTGTGGGCACGCTCAGGGATGGGCCCGCCGTGATCAAGCGCGTCGCGGATTTCGGCTGCCTTCTTCAGCAGAGGCCGCAGGACGCGATCGGACAGGCGGACCTCAAAGGATCGGGTTCTCTGGTTGAGCTTGAATTCGTACAGGTAGGTGACGGTGTCGACGTGAAGCCCTCGCTGGCGGGCGAGCCAGTGATAGATGCAGCCCTGCTTGACGTGGGATTTCAGCGGGCGGCTCAGGCTGGCCCACAGCCCGTCAAGGTCGACGAGGGTCTTACCCGCGGTTTTGTAGGTGTGCTGGCGCAGCAGGTCGGGGTCGTCCAGGCGGACGGTGCCCTTGCCGATCGTCTTGATCTCAACCAGCGTGCGACGCCCGGGCAAGTATCCATCGGCCGAGCCGCTGATGGGCAGGTCATCGGCCCACAGCGGGACCTCTGCGTACTTGATGGCGCGTGAGCCACAGCGGGCGCACGCCTCGGGGCGGGGGGTGATGGCCTTGTGCAGGTGGTCGCAGTGCAGACACCGCCACCTGCCCCACAGCTCCCCCATCTCATCCAGCCAGCGCTGCCACTTGGTGTGGGCGTGGTCGCCCTCCTTGAAGATCAGCAGAGTGTCAACGCTGTGCTGCTCGGCGGGGATGATCAGCCCGGCGCGGGCGTCGCGGATGCGGTAGAAGGTCTGGCGGGGGCACCAGTCATTCTTGGCCATCTCACTGGGGTGGATGACATCCTGGCGCCGGTCGCTGGGTTCACCCGCTTTGCGCAGTACGTGGGTGTGGATGTCGGCCAGCAGCCCGCCGTCCTTGCGTGCCTTGATCAAACTGGCCAGCTGGCCTGATGGCTTTACCACTCGTCGTCCTCGTAGTCTTCTTCGTCGTAGTCGCCGAAGAACGCTACCTGTACCTGGTCCAGCTCCTCTTCGTCGTATTCCTCTTCGTCGGCCAACAGGAGCAGGTCATCCGAGCCGTCGTCGGGGTTGACGGGAGTGGGTGGATGCCAGGCGATTTCCAGATAGGGGTTCTGCCGACGGGCAATACGTATGGCCTTTCGGTCGTGCGGGAGCATTCCACCCCAGACCCCCCAGGCCTCGTTGTTGATGATCGAGAACTCCAGGCACTGCTGGCGCATCGGGCAGACGCGGCCGTCGTAGTCGCCGTTGCAGATGGCCAGGCAGTCCTCGAACTGGTCCTCGTCGAACCAGGGGTCGTTCTCCCTTGTGGGGCGGAAACGCAGACACTTCGCCGCCTTGGCCGGGTTACCTCCTGCTGTCCAGTCGGGGGCGGGGATTCGCGGCTTGAGAACCACTACCCCGCCGCCTCCTCAGCTGCTGCTTTCAGTTCCAGGTAGTCCTCTTCACGCATCAGCACGTAGTCCTGGCCGCCGAGCCGGATGCCAAAGCGCATGGACCTTCCACCGTCCAGCAGGGCGTTACGGTGGGCCCGTTCCAGCTCGTCAGCCTTGAGGGTGTAGGTGCGGTTGGCGGTCTTCATCTCCCAGGACTCGGTCGGGGTTCTGACGTCGTTTTTGCGCCAGTCCCCGGCGCCGCTCGCGGCGTTACGGGTGCCTCCGTAGACGCGGGCGGCGCGTTCTTCCTGTCGGCGAGATGCCTTGTGCTGCCAGGCCATCAGCCATCCTTTCCCCGCAGCCAGTCGCCGATCCTCAAGATCACATCGCCAAGCAGCAGGCAGAAAAGAATGGCTCCGATGATCAGCCCGGCGATTTCCTGTTCACTCATCACGAGGCGCTCCTCATCCGCTGCCGGTACGGGGTAGCGGCGGCCTTTAGGATCTTCTCCCGCAATTCCTCCTGAAGATCGACCTCGGCCCGCAGATCGGCAAGAAGTTCCTCCTTACCGGGCCCCCAGCGCCGCTCTCCAATGCTGTAGTAGGCGCCGCGGCGCTCGATGATTCCAAAAAGCGTGCCGTAGCTGAGAAGCTCCTTTGCGGTGTCGTAGTCACCAGAGCGGAATCCGAGCGTTGGCGCGTCGTCGAAGTAGTAGTCGATGTCGGCGACCTGACGCGGGGGCGCCGACTTGTTCTTGATGGTGCGGACCTTGATCGTCTGGCCAACGACGACCTTTCCCTCGCCGGGCCGGTTCTCCACGATGTCGGAATCCCGCTTCACCTCGACCCGGGCGTAGTAGAAGTAGTTTTTCGCCTTTCCGCCGGGGGTGGTCTGCGGGATTCCGTGCGGGGAGAACTGGCCGACGGCATCGCGGAACTGGTTGATCACGACACCGAGGAACGGACGCTCAGATCCATCCAATGCGCGGCGGGTGGCCGCCCCAGCCTTGCGGAAGAAGCGCGCGGTCAGCCGTGCTCCCAGTGCCACGACACTCTCATCAAATCCCTTGGCGGCCTCCTCATCAGGCACCAGCGCGGGGTAGGAGTCGAGCACGGCCATATCGACCGCCTTCTGGCGGGCAAACTCCAGCAGGACCTCATAAGCGGTTTCCATTTCCTGGGTGGGGTAGACGATGACCCGGTTGTTATCGACTCCGCAGGCCGCGGCGTGCTTGGTGTTGTAGGTTTCCGCCGCGATCCACAACACGGTGAAATCCGGGTCGCGCGCCTGGTTGGCGGCCACGGTCTTATAGACAATGGAGGTCTTCCCAGACGATTCCTTTCCGATGACCTCCACCCACTGGGATACCGGCCAGCCGCCTCCCAGAATCACATCCAGGCCGATGGATCCGGATGGATAGCGCCCGCCGAGGGAGATATCCGAGCCGAGGACGATGGCGCCTTCTCCGTGCCTTTTGTTAATCTGCGCAACCAGTGCGGCAGCTTCAGGTCTGATTCCCACTACCCGAATATCCCAACTCAGACAAAAGTGACCGTGTGAGAGAAACGTTATAGCTCCTCTCACACGGTCACAAGTTGGGGCGAAACTTGAATTTTTGGGAAAATTTACGCGGCGCGCTTTCCGGTGTAGGGATTGGCAAGCCCGGCCGCCACCAGCTCGTCATTGAGCACGCGGCCCGCAGACTCGAACCGGCCAAGCCAGCGCCCGTACTTTTCCGGGTGCTTGCGCGTATACAAGACGATTCCGTCGACCTGGTGACGGGCAAACCAATCTTCGATGAACGCCTTCGCCGCCTTGTCCTCGGACGTGTTCATCTCGGGGGCGTTGATGCCATCCAGGCGGATCTTCACCTGATGAGTGATGCGGACGCGGAAACCGCAGTCGAGCACCACCTCAACCCACACGGTGTCGCCGTCGACGACGCGGACCAGCTCAACGCAGGGAAAGCTCCACCAGTCGGCGCTCACGCGGCCTCTCCCACCAGGTCGACGTCCTCGCACCCACCGGCGGTGCAGGCCAGCACCTGCGTCCCGGCGGTCTGGTCGGACGTCTCATAAAAGACAAGGTCGGCCCAGCGCACCTTAGGGAAGTTGGCCACCATCCGCTGATAGGTCACCTCGTCGATCTCCTGATACGGCGCCTGGGCGTAGACGTGCTCGTCGTAGGGCAGGAAAGTCACGCCGACGAGGCTGTCAAGGTGGTCCCAGGCCCACTGGCGGACCTTGTCCCACTCGTCGGCGCGAACGTTGACCGTGACGGAGGCGTTGTGGTGGCACCAAAAAGAGTGGTACGCCATCCACAGCTTCAGGTGATCGACCGCGGACAGGTCATCGCGGGTGACGGCGTCCGGCGGCGCGGCGATCGGGAAGGAAAAGACCCAGGTGGTCTCCGGCGCGGTGACGTCGTCCTCGTACGGAACCCCGGCGTCGGCCATCAGCTGGGCGAGCGGGTCCTTCTTGTCGGCCCGGACAGTGCGGATGTAGTAGCGGGAGTGCCAGGGGTGGATGCCGGAGGAGACCCCGGCGAGCTGGGAGACCGTGCCGGACGGCTTGACGGTGCAGATGGCATGCGCCGGAGTGATGCCGATCCGGTAGGCCTCCTCCTTGTTGGCCTCCCGGGCCGCCAACTGCAGCGCCGTCAGCGTGGTGGGGACCTGCTCCAGGTCGTAGGTGAGCCGGTTGCCGAAGATCCCCGTCAGGGAAACGCCGAGCAGCCGCTCCTCCTCGGCGTTGCGCTTCCACTCCGGCCGCAGCAGCGGGAAGTCGGTCAGGGTCGCCTGCCAGGTACCGAGGATGGTCGCCAGCTCCACCTTGCGCTTGAGCGTCTGGAGCGTGTCGTCCGGCCGGACGATGGCCTCGGTGAGGTTGCAGAAGGAGTACGGCCGGAGGATGATCTCACCGCAGGGGTTGGTGCCGTACTCGACGAAGGTCCACGGCTTGCGCCCGTTGCGGAAGGCCTGAATCTGGGCGGCGGTACGGTTAAAGATGCCGCGCTCACCCGAGCCGCTGGCGATCAGGTCGTCGAAGAAGGCATCAAACTCCTCGCGGGTGACCTCGAGGTCCTCCTTGAAGACCGCGGAGATGTTGGCCAAGGAGCGGTGGGGGTGGGTCTCCCAGAAGCGGCCCTTCTTGGCCTCGGCCATCTCCTTGTCATCCAGGTCCGACAGGGCGATCATCGCCGAGCGGCGCACACCGCCGACCACAACGACCGAGGCGATCTTGCACATCAAGTCGTGCACCTCGATGGGACGCAGCTTGCGCCCGGCGGCGCCGCGCAGCAGGTCCGCGGCGAAGCTGAAAAGCTCGAGAATGGGGCCGGGGCCAGAAGCCCGGCCGCCGAAAGTCTTCAGCCGGGCACCGCGAGGACGGACGGCGCTGACATCCACGGAGGGAACCTTGCCATTCAGCCAGACCGACTCCAGGAAGCGATGGAAAGCGTGCGCCCAACCCTCCTTGCTGTCGCCGACATACAGCACGGTGTGGGGGTCGTCGGCGATATCGGGGTGGACAGTCGGCAGCTGATCAACGTAGAGCCGCTCGACGCTATAGCCGACGCCGGTGCCGTTCAACAGGATGTAGAAGGCCTCCACAAAGGAGTACAGGTCGGTAATGGGAAGGTAAGAGCAGTTGTAGGCGGCGATGTGCGACCGCTCAAGAGCGGGCCCGGCGGTCATGATGGCCCGCATGGAGGGGACGACGTCCAGATTCTTGATCGCGGCACGGATCTCCTCTACCAGTGCCGGGTCCGGCCGGTAGCAGTGCTTGATGGCCAGATGCTCGACCATGAAGCCCATGTAGCGGTCGACCGTCTCAGCCCAGGTTTCACGCCTGTGCTCCGTATCCAGGTAGCGGGCATACCGGCTCAGGGCAATGTACTGGCTGTAGGGGTTGGCGAGGGTACCGTCAGGGTTCAGCACACGCACGGGGACTTCCTTCTAGACGAGCGAGCGAAGACGCCTACAGGCGGAAAATGATCCTCTTGGGGTCGTAGTATGAGCGGCCGTCGTGAATCTGCTTGGCCGGGGTGACGGGGCCGACCAGATGCGATGGCAGCGCACCGGGGCCTGATCCCGACTGGATCACCGGATAGCCGCAGTCGAAACACTGCTTGCGGACGTTCATGTTCGGTGGCGCCATGTAGTTGCCGGAACCGCAACCGGGGCAGGTTTCCGTCTCCCGGGAGGACTGGGCCTTACTCAGATGCCGGGCGATGACGTCCCGCGGCACCTCCGGCGCGGCCGGGGCTGCGGGCTCGGCCGGGACAGGTTGCGGTGCGGGCTGCGCAGGCGGCAAGGCGGGGTCCCACCAGGGACGGGCGGCCGAGGTCTGCGGTGCCGTATACGGCTTGCTCTGGGCACGGTCAGCACCAAGTTTGCGGGACCAAAATCCGCTCACTTGGCGCCCTCCTTGTAGGTGATGAGGTCGGCATTGCACAAAGCGGCAAGCACGACAAATGCGCTGGACCGCAGCAGGTTCCGGTAGGTCATGACGACATCTTCGATGTCCTGGCCAAGTTTCTCGGCCGTGCTCTCATCTACGATAGAGCGAACCATTGCCTCGGCAATGATGGAAGTTATCAAATTGACTTCAGGACCAAGATTGGTGATGACCGGGAGAAGCCGGGAGTGGCTTTCAGCACATGCCTGGCTGATTCCCTCTTCGCTCGGAGGAACCTTTCCCAGACGCCGCAGGATCTCACAGACCATATGGTGCGGGAAGGCGTCCCAGACGATTTCCTGGTAGAGGACCTCGAAATCCTTAATCAGGTCACGCGCCACGGCTGTCCTCTTTCCTACTTTGCCTCACTCCACCGATCCACAACGTTCATATCAATGGTGAGCGGAACGCGGACGAGTTTCTGAATCCCAGGCCCGACCATAGCGTCGCGCAATGCTTCCTTGGCCTGGTCGACCAGCTCGATGGGGGTGTGAATGACCAGCTCATCGTGCACGGTCATGATCATGTGGGCGCCTTCGGGGTGATTGCGCCACCAGCGGACCATGGCCAGCTTGATAAGGTCGGCCGCCGAGCCCTGAATCTTGGAGTTGAAGATCTTCCGCTCGGCCTCGGCGCGCTTGGCCTCATTTTTGCTGAGCAGTTCCGGCATGCGGCGGATACGGCCGAGCAGGGTAGTGGTGTGTGGGGGCCGCTTCTTTCTGGCCTGCTTGATGACGTGCTCCCTGTAGGCGTAGATCTCAGGGAACTCTTTCCGGTGCTTGCGCATGTACTCCTTGGCTTTCTTCACCGTCACCCCCGCCTGCTCGGCGACTGTGGCGGGACCGGCGGAGTACACGATGGCGAAATTCAGGCCCTTGGCGACACTGTAGAGATCAGCGTGCTTGGTCTTCACATCCTCCGGCGGGATTCCGAAGATCTTGGCGGCGGTCATCACATGCGGGTTGATACCGGCGAAGAAACCGTCATACAGGGCGCCGCGGCCGATGAAGTGAGCGAGCATGACCAGCTCGATCTGCCCGTAGTCGGCCACCAGGTACATGTGTCCGGGTTCGGCGCGGAAGGCGGAGCGGATCTTCTTGCCCTCGGCGGTGCGGGTCGGGATGTTCTGCAGGTTGGGGTTGCTGGAGGACCACCTGCCGGTGCGGGCACCCACGGGGTTGAAGCTGGCGTGGATGCGGCCGTTGATGATGAGACTGCCGTCTTCCTCGTCGTTGAGGATGCCCTCCACGTAGGTTCCCAGCAGCTTCACGTCCCGCTGGTAGTCCAGCAAGGCGGCCACCACCGGGTTGTCCTTGTACTTCTCCAGGACCTCGGCGGAAGTTGAGTAGTCGTGGACGGTGATCTCCTCACCGCGGCGTTCTTTGTCCTGGCCGCCCTTGGTGAGTGTGATGGGCTTGAGCCCGAGCCCACCCTTGGACTTGGGCAGGAAGAGGGCCTCTGCCTTCTGCTGGGGGCTGTCGAGGTTGATGGTCCGGCCAAGAGCCTTGAAGATGCGGGCCTGGTGGTCGACGATGCGGCTACGCAGCTCCTTGCCGAAGGCCTCCAAGGTGGCCTGATCAACCGGGGCGCCGTAAGCGGTCATGGAGATGACCACTTCCAGCAGCTCGCATTCAAGATCAAAAAGCTTCTGCAGGCCCGCCTTTCTGATGGCCGCCTGGTTGCGCCGGTAGAGCAACCAGGTCATCTTGGCGTCCATGTAGGAGTAGCGGGCAACGTCCCGGAAGCGGTGCTCCTCGACCCGCTTGCCGACGTCGCTCTTGTCGTAGTCGATGCCGTAGATCGACTTGACCAGGGACTTAAGGCCGTTAGAGCGGTTCTCGTCGAGTAAGACCGAGGAAACGTAGGTGTCGTGCCACGGGCGCGGGATGACCCGGCCGCCGTAGTACTTGGCGATCGATCCAGCGTCGAAGGCGAGGTTGTGGGCGACCTTGACCCGATCGCTGAAGAACAGTGGCTCCAGCGCCTCGAAGACCTGCGAGGGGCGAAGCTGGGGCGGGGCAGCCGACCAGATGGGAACCTTGCGGTTCTGGATCTTGCCGGTCTTGGTCTTGCGCGGCTCGGTCCGATACCCGATGATCCGGTCCCCCTTGGTGTGGCCCATAGGGATGGTCACAGCCATGCCGTAGGTGGCCAGGGAAAGCCAGGTGATGGTGTTGTGGGCCGGGATCCCACGGTAGGGACGGGTGGTCTCCACGTCCCAGCAGAATTCGCCGTAGCGCTTGAAGTGGGCGACGACGTGGGCGAGGTGGTCGGTGGTGGTGACGATGGTGCGGCTCAGCACGACATCTCCTGGACGATGCGGCCCGCCTCAGGTGGCGAAGCGGGCCGCGGGACCGAGCAAGGGGATTACTCGAAGATCTCCTCGACAAGCTCCTCCAGCTCCTCACGGCTGGGGAGCTTGATCACCGAGATGTCGTAGCGGGAGTCCATGAACTCCTCCAGCTCGCCCTCGTCCAACGGGGTGATGTCGCCCAGGTTGTCGGCGGTGACCGGGAGCAGGTTGTACTGGGTGTTGGTGCCGGTGCCGCTCTTGGTGACCGCCCAATACAGGTCGTCCCGGTTGATGGGGCTGGTGCGCCGGTTGCTGTTAAGGCCCTCGAGCTTCTGAGCCAGGCGGACGCCGGTGTACCAGACCTTCAGCGTCGGGTTGTCGGGGTCATCGAACGAGACGATGTTGAAGGCGACCATGGTGCGCGGGTCGTCGCCCACGTCGCACAGCGGGCAGTCCTCACCCAGGCAGACGAAGTTCTTCCGGCCCTTGGCCTGGGAGACCCAGTGCTGGGCGAAGACCGCGAACGGCTCCTCGTCGAGGAACTTGACGATGATCTCTTCGTCTTCCTCCTCGATCTTGAAGGTCTCGATACCGGAGCTGCGCTTCAGGGAGCGGAAGGCGTCCCACCCGGGGCGGGGGGCACTGGCGACGACGCGCCGCTTCTTGGAACGTTCCACGCGGCGGGCCGGGCCCGCAGAGCGGGCACGGCGGCGCAGACGAGGCGACTCATCCTCGTCGTCCTCATCGCCGTAGCCGTCCCGGACAGGGGGGCGACGGCGGCGAGGCATCTCCTCCTCGTCGTCCTCGTACTCGTCGATCTCCTCCTCATCCCACTCCTCCTCGGGCTCGACGTCCCGGGCACGGCTGCGAGCACGAATCGCACGAGGCAATGTGTCTCCTTCGTCGGTGTGTGGTGGTTATCCGGTGTGTGGTGGTGTGGTGTGTGGTGGTTATCTAGGCATGCCTGCGTCTGCGTTCACTCCGGAGGGACTTAAGGTAGTCCTTGACGTAGGTGTCAGGGTTTGCAGTAATGTTGAGGATGCGTTCCAGGACAACCTTCTGGTGCTCGATGATCTGCTGGCGGGCGGTCTCGAGCGCCTGGGGCACGGTGGTGCCTGGCGGGAGGTCATCTGCCGTCAGCTCCACCGTGTCCGACACCTCAATGAACTCGTAGTCCCCCAGGTTGACGTGGTGCGTAATGGTCTCGCGGACGATCACGCCGCCTGACTCCTCAGACGCATGATCTCCTCGCGCTCCTTGACGGCCAGGTCGGAGAAGAGCCTATGAGCCCGCTGCGGGAAATTGGTCTCCTGGATCGGGCGGGCATGCGGCTCGAGAACGCCTTCCTCATAGGCGATCTTGACCAGGCCGCGGATCTGGGCGGCGGTGTACAGGCGGCGCCGCCCGTGGCGAGCGGATGCCGAATCCCGCGGATCACGACCGGGGAACACGGCGGTAGGCTTCGGAATCCAGCCGAAGACCTCCCACTTACGGATGGTGCCAGGCTTGCGATTCAAGGCCTGGGCCAAAACACCGATCCCATAGAAGGAACGCGGGTGACCCGCGACCTTGTACACCTTGGGCTTGGCCCCTTCCAGCGGGTCCGCGGGCATGGACTTGGGGATGCGGACCGGCCTCCAGGGCAGCACCTCTTCGGGTTCATAGGGCTGAGTGCTCACGTGACTAGATGCCCTCCAGCGCATACGTAACCGTGGTGTCAACCAGGGAGTCCAGCTCTTCATCGGTGAGTTGTCCTTCCTGGTTCAGGCGATAAAGAGCGTCCTGATCGAGTTCCTCGATGACCTTCGGCTTGAAGATCTCGTCGACGAGGCCCTTCTCTTCCGCCAGCGCCCGCGTGCGCTCTTCGTTGATCCGCTGACTGACGCGCTTTCGGCGGACCCAGCCTCCGTAGACCCTGCCGCCGATGGTGATCGGGTCGATCTCTACCACCCTGTGGCCCTTGGCGTCCTCGACGCCGTAGGCCTCGGCATAGGCCAGCAGCTTGTTGCGGAGTTCATTGATCCGCTGCTTAATGCTCTCTTCCCGCTGGCGGAGAACTACCCACTGTCGATACAAGCCATGAATGCGTCTGCGTTCCAGGTCATTGTCCTGCTCAGACTGGGGGACGTTGAATTTGACTCGTCTCAAGACTCTCTCCGTGAGTTGAGATGTCCCCCTCGGGGGTATGTACTTTACCCCTGATTTACGGTCTTCCGCAACTTAGGATGTTTTGAAAAAGTATGGATGTCACTGACCAGTTTATATGTGCTCTGACCTGCTGACTCTCTGTAACCATGATCGCTTAGTATCCGATTAGTAAGGATGAATATTGGATCCTTTATAACGATGAAGCTGTAGCTGAAAGTACGCATGATCCGATGATCTAGGCCAATATTCGATAGACCGTCTAATAACAGGAAAGCCCCGCGTGGACGGTCCGCCACGCGGGGCTTTCTCGTCCTCGGCTATCGCGCTACCAGTATAGCGCCCTGATCAGCACGAATTCAAGACCGAGGCACTTGGGGATGTTTTCAGCTTGCAAAAAATGGATGGGGGTGAGTTTTTGCAGGTTGCAAAGACTCAGGGAGACAGCGTCGAGTCTGCCAGCGCTCCCGATGATGAGGCGTCCCCATGACCATGTGGCGACCAGTCAGGGATAGTGTAGGTGACGCCCGGCTGCTTGCTGGTCCTGTCTTGGGTGTTCAAGCGGTCCACGACGAGCGGCTTTGGTGAAGGACGCCGCCGTGGGGCGGGGGCGGGTGAGGTCCTCACCCGCCTATGATGCGCCAGCGGGGCTGGGGTGGGGGACTTTTCCTCAGGGGACTTTTCCTCCTGTGCCCGCGTGTAGTTCCCCACGGGCTCAGCCGAGGGGAGCAGGGCAGCCGGAGACGACGGCTGGGAGGAGGGCTCGAATATGGCAGGTGAGCGGAACGGATCACGCACCAAATCGACCGGCTCGACCACGCCGACGATATAGGAGCCTGCGGCCGAGATCCCAAGCAGGGCGGCGATCCCTGCCGCACCGAACCGGAACCCTTGAAGCTCCACCCACCGGCGCAGGGTCTCTGCTCGCTGGCGTGCGCGGCATCGCACGTCCATTGGGGCTCTTGGGTCACTTGCCCGGCGCTCTTCTTCCCTGCGTGCGCTCTCCAGCAGGCGGACGAAGGCGCTCTGGCGGAAGCGTTCCTGGTCGGCGAGAATCGGTTCCCACTTTCTCAACAGCCGGGTGACCTCCGAGGCGTTCAGGTTCTCATCAGGACGGCGCATCCGCCGCTGGATGGCCAGATGCTTCTCCCCCCGCCTTTTCAGCTCGGCGACCACGATCGCAATCGCCTGCTCGCAGATGTGGTCTTCCTCCTCGAGCAGGTGACGCTCGTGGGCCAGTGCCTGAACGATCCGGTACAGGTCGTCCGTCGACAGGCTCTGCAGGTGTCCCTCACTCAGCGCAGGGATAGCCTCGCCGAGCCTGACGATTATGTCGATGACCCGATAGCGGTGCACGAATCCCCCTTCAGACCCTGGTGAGCTATACGACACCCAGGTGGCATGAAGAAGGTCTGGAGCCTTCAGCTCCAGATCTGCCACCTGAAGCTAGATCATCGGTTAGAAGATCTAACAGACACAGACGTTTTGTTGAAAGGCCCGGCAACCAGGAAAAATTACAAGATCGTAATTAGGTGTAGCCATCACGGCCGAGCAGGCGGTCGCGGAAGTCCTCGACGATCTTCTTCTTGTGCCACACCCGCTTGCGGAACTCCTCCGGCAGCGATCGGTCTTTGATCGCCAAGTTGGCCCAACTGATGATGTCGTCGATCAGCTGCAGGGTGCCGACGCACTGCCTGCCCTCGCGGGCCAGCTGCAACAGGTTGGTGTATTGACCCTTCAGACGAGTGACCGCGGTGGGCCCACTGGCGGTCTCCAGGACGCGAGCAATGGTGGACCCCAGATACCGTCGCTCAACCATCCGGGCCACCCACAGTCCCCGGATCTCTAAGGCCAGCGACAGGTCCTCCTGGAGTGCCTCCACAATCTTCACCGCGCGCCGCAAGACTTCAAGGTCGTCAGCGGCCCCCCGCGGGTACTCGAGCAATGTGAGGAACCGTTGCGCCTGCTCAAACCCCGGATCGTAGATCATTCACTCATATCTCCCAAAGTTTGTGACACGGGATGATACAGACACCCCTGAGCAAAACACACTTTGGGGATGGAGTATCAGAAGGCGGGCGGTGCTGCCGATGGCCCGTAGGGCTCGATGACACCTCACCTGGCCGGAGGCGGAGGGCTATCAGCCGACCAACGCCTGCCGCCGCCAGCAGAACTACGCCCGCAAGCCCGTTGATTTTTCCATGTGATCGAGATACTATTTTCACATGGAAAATCGAGGCGTGCTTATCCCGCCCATCCTGCGCCGCATCGGCGCCACCCGGACCGGCACCTACATCACGTGCGGGTACGTCACCAAGAGCGGCCGGTACGTCACCGTGGAGGGCACCGTGGAGGCCCTGTGCGGCCGTGACGGAACAGTCACCGGTATCCGGCTCCGCATGCACGGCAAGCCCACCCTCCCACCAGAGTGGGAGCGCTACCGCGGAGCTGACGACCGCTACCACGTCCCTCTCGGGCTGGACGGGCTGGAGCGCGGCTGGGAACGCCGCCAGGAGGAGCTGTCCCAGCGCTCCCCGCTAGCCGCGCAGCGGGACCGCTACCAGCGCCCCGCCACCGCCCGGCAGCTCGCCTACCTGCGCGTCCTCGCCGAGCGCGCCAACGAGGACGTCGAGCTGGCCGACCTAACCCAGGGGGCGGCCAGCAAGCTGATCGACGCCCTCGAGGCGGAGCTGAGGGACCCCATCACCGGGAGGTGGCTCCGATGACGGCGCGCCCCGCGGGCCGCCCCCGCGTAGGTGTGCAAGTCACCACCACCGTGCCCCCGGCCGTGCTGGAGGCAGTAGACCGGATCGCCGCGCAGTGCGGCCAGCCCCGCGCCGCTGTGCTGCGTGACCTCATCACAGAGGGCGCGGCGCGGCGAATGGAGCTGGAGACCCCCGGAGAGGATCAGGTCATGCAGGTCACGCAAACGCTGCGCCCGCTCGCAGCCATGATCGCGCATTGGATCGGCGGCGCCGAGGGGCAGCAGCGGCGGGAGCGGTACATCCGCTACGCCCGCGCCGCCGGACATCCCGAGCGGCTGATCGAGGTGCTCCAGCGCATCGCCGCCGAGTTGATCATTGACGGGTCGCCCGCGGGCGCTTTGGATGTGCAGGTCCTCCATGGCCTGGCCGTCGCCGGGGATGCGGGACCGGTGGCCGGGTGGCGGGGGCGCGCCCACCTGTTTTTTGAAGTCATGGCTGAGCTTTCCCGCCGCAACATCACCCTCCCCCATGACGAGGGAGGCGACGGTGCTGATTAGGCGGCCGACAGCACGGCCTCACAGTGCGCGGTCAAAGTAATGACGTCGTCGTCGATCCGGCCGTGCTCGTCGGCGCCGACTCCGTCGATGACCGCCCGGCTAACCCGGCCCTGAAGGTCGAGACGGTCGTAGGCGCGCTCCTCGATGGTGCCGACGGTGACCATGTCAATCACCTCGACCTCGCCGTGCGTGCTGGAGGCGCGCACATGCCGGTGGTCGATCTGAGCACGCTGCCCGGCTGACCGAGCCGGATCCACGTTGATCAGGTGTGTGGCCACAGGCAGGTTGACCCCATAGGCGCCTGCGTGGCTCATGATGAACAGCCGGGCATCGGGGTCGGTGCGGAACTTGTGCACCGCGGCCTGCTTTTCCACCACGGACATCTGCCCGTGGTAGATGACGCTGATGGACGGCCACCGCTGAGCGAGGCGTTCCACCAGGCGCCGGAAGCGGCTGACGATGATGACCTTCGCCTCCGGGTCCTTCAGCAGGTCGGCAACAAGCCTGGCCAGAGCCCGGATCTTCGGGGATTCCGGAAGGCCGTCAAGGACGCCGGAAGCAGCCAGGTGCTGGGCGTAGGCGGACGGTGATTCGGCCAGCAGACCAGGGTCGTCGATGAGCTGCTGGGCGGCAGTGTAGACGGCCATCACCCGCCCGGCCGGGGTGTTCTCATCGATCCCCTGGTAGTAGTCGCCAATGTCGATCTGGGCGCGGGCAGGCAGGCTGGCCAGCTCGGCAGCCAGATCGGCGACGACCTTGCGGTAGGCCATAGCAGTAGCGGCGTCCATGGTGACGTTAAGGCGGCGCCGCTTGAGCTTGGGCATGTAGGGGGCGACCTCAGGATCGGTGACGCGCCGCCGGATCAGCACACCAGAGACCTTGCGATGCAGAACGTCGGTGTTCTTGTACCCGACGACGCGGCCCCAGTAGTTGCGGACGAGGAAGGACCGGTCAAATTTGATCGCGGCCTTCCGGTCGGAGGGGTCGCCAAGGACGGCAGGATCCACCCAGCCGAGCAGGTGGAACAGCTCCTCGAGCTTGCGCTCGACGGGGGTGCCGGTGAGCATGAGGCGCCATTTTGCGGTCAGGCGGCGGATGGCCTTGGTGACATCAGCCGCAGGGTTCTTGATCGCCGTACCCTCATCCAGCACGATGAACGTCGGCCACATGCGGCGGAACCAGCGAAGTTCCGCGGTGACGATCTGGTACCCGGCGATCACGTAATCGGGGCGGGTCTCAGCGATCTGCTGGTAGAGCTGCTTCCTTCTCTGGGGCCCGCCGTCGATGACGACGGCGTAGCGCTCCTCGGGCACGAGGAACGTCATGCCCTTGTGGGTGATCTCCCGGGTGGCGACGTCGGTGTGCAACGCGATCTCCGAGGCCCACTGCAGGCGCAGCCCGGAGGGGCAGATGATGAGGACGGGCCCGGCGTCTCCCCCGGCTTCTCCCCTGCCGATCAGCTCCTCGGCGGCGGCGATGGAGACCACCGTCTTGCCAAGGCCCATGTCGTAGGCGAGCAGCAGGTTACCGCGCCGGAGGAAACGCTCCAGGTCGCCATCCTGGTAGGGGTACAGGGTGGTGGTGAACATGGTTCAGGGGCGGTAGAGGGGTGCGGGGACAGCGAAGTCGACGAGGCGGTGCAGGGTGCGTGGGGACAGGTCACCGGGGTCGGTGCCGTCCCACAGGTCGGGGCGGCCGAGCACGCGGTAGTCGACGATCTGGTAGCGCAGTCGGCCGCGCCAGCGCTCCGCGGTCTCATAGGCGGCCTGGCGTCCGGGAGGGTCGTTGTCGGGGAAGTGGATCAGCCGGTTGACCCGCTCGAGGATGAGCTGCATCTGGGCGTCCGACACGCTGGCGCCGTAGCTGGCCACGGCCCATCCGAGCCCGCAGGAGGAGATCAGCAGCGCATCCAGGGGCGACTCGACCAGGATCAGCCGGTCCACGTGGCCGGGCAGGGCCGACAGCCCGAACAAGTTCCGGGACTTCTTGACGCGCGGCGGGTGGTTGCGGGTCTTGGTGTCCGATTTGGACTGCCAGCCCAGCAGCTTGCCCTCGGCGTCCCGGATAGGAAGGATCCAGGCCTCTTCCCTGGGATCCCACAGCACGCCGTACTGGCGGCACACCTTGCCGGTGAGTCCGCGCTCGATCAGCCGCTCCGGAGGCGGGAAGGGGCTGAAGACAGCCAGCGCGGCCTCGCTCACCTCCGGCTCCTCGTCGGCGTCCTCCTTGGCCAGGATCTGCTCGACGCGGCGGATGGTGCCCTGGGAGCGGATCCAGGCATCCGCCTCCTGCGGGCTGCAGCGGCGCATGTAGCGGACCAGGGTGCGGAAGCTGCCGCGGAACCCGCACGACCAGCACGAGTGCTTCCCGGTGGAGATGTTGACCGACCAGGAGGGGTTGCGGTCGGCACGGCCGAGCTTTTCCTCGTGGGCCGGGCAGCGTGCGACGGCCTCGCCCTTGTCGGTGACGCGGACGACCTCGATGCCGAGCTTTTCCAGGGCGGCGACCACGTCACCGGGGATGACGAGGTGTAACGCCTCGTACCCGGAGCGGACGACCGGCCGCGGCCCGCGGCGCCGGTCACGCGGCGGCATAGTCCTCCTCCCAGGTGGCAAACGGATTGCCCTCCAGCTCGACGAAGCCCACGGGGTCCCAGGTCCACCGGTAGTAGGCCTCCACGGGGGCGGCGTGCCGGGCGAGCAGGAGCTTGATGACGTTGATGTCGGGCTCCTCGGTCCTCTCCACGCCGAAGACGGCATCGGAGTCCTGCACGAAACTGGAGGAGTAGCCGATGGAGTAGGTGGTGACCTTCCGCCCGGCCATTTTCGACTCCAGGGCCTGGGTGGAGATCACCACCGGCAGGCGCAGGTTCATCGCCAGCCGCTTAAGCCCGCGGGTGATGTTGGTGATCGCCTGCGGTGACCCGGACGGCTCCCCCAGCTCGTCCTGCATCATGTAGACACCATCGATGAAGACGATGTCCGGCTGGACGGCCTCGATCTTGGCCTGCAGCCCGGTCAGCGTCATGACGCTGTGGGTGTCGGTCGTCAGGTGGAAGTCAGGCAGGTTCTCAGCCGCCTTGATGGCACGTTCCAGACGCCGCCACTCATCCGGGCGGAGCTTGCCATTGCGCAACCGGGTGTGGGAGATCCCGGCGCGCAGCGCGTCCAGTCGCTCCTCCTGCTCGGCATTGGTCATCTCAAAGCCGACCAGGAGCGGGACCTTGCCCCACTCGTGGGCGGCCTTGGCCATCAGCAGCATCGACCAGGACTTGCCCGTCTTGGGCGGGCCGACGAAGGTGATCAGCTGCCCCGGTTCGATCCCGCCGAGGGCGGCGTCGATGGCCGGGAATCCGGTGGGGATGCCGCGCAAGCGGCCGTTGAGGCTGGTCAGCTGCCGGTAGCGCTCCAGCCGCTGAGCCCCGGTCTCGCGCAGGTTGACGTCGTTGTCGCCGGGTGTGGTACGCGCCAGCTCCGACAGGACGGTGTGCAGGCGGGCGGTGACCTTTTCCACCTCGCCGCGGACGTGCAGGGCGGCGGCGTCCGTCAGCGCATGCTCCAACAGGTAAAGGTGCCGATGCCGCACCATGCGGTCCACCAGGAAGTCCAGGCTCTCCGGGGTGGACAGCAGCTTGTAGGTGGGGTAGTCGGCCTTGACCACACTGATGGACGGCACCCGGCCGTACTTAGCCTTGTGGTCGACGATCAGCCGCCACACCTGAGCCGCGGCGGGGTCGGTAAACCAGTCGGCGGTGACCACCCGGGCAGCCCTGCCCAGGTCGCCAGTTTCAATGACCTTGCTGATCAGAAGACGTTCGATGTCCACTCAAAACTGCCCCATCAGGGTGACGTTGTCTGCGGTAACCAGGCGCCCTCGCTGTCCGTAAATGGCGGCGCGCTCGGGACTGCCGGTGTAGATCGCGGCCACGTACGGCATCGCCGCCAGCCGCCGGGCGAGCTTGCGCGGCTCAGTGGCCCAGACCCGGTTGGCGGGGACCTGCTCCTCATCCAGCCGCTCGGCCAGCAACTCGGCGAACTCCTCCCCCTGCAGGGTGATCACGTCAATTTCGTGCCGGAAGTGGAAGACCATGCGCCACATGACCTTGACAACCAGGTCGTTGATCTCCCAGGCGTAGACCTCATCGCGCAGCCGCCGGGCCCTGGTGCCAAGGCGCCACTTGCGCGGCTCCTCTTCTGGCTTGTGGGCGATGAGGTCCTCGAATTCGATCAAGATCCGGGGAAAGATCTCATTTGAGATGTCCCCGCCCTGCATCAGGCGGCCTCCCGCTCCACCCAGACGCGGTTAGCGAGGATCATTCGGATGATGCTGGGCGAGACCCCGTATTCTTCGGCCAGGTCCTTGGGGGTGGCGTCCTGACGGGAGCGGATAGCGCGTACCTGGTCCCAGGTGAGCTTGGCCGCGCGGCGCGGCGGGTTGGTGCGCACCCGCTCGTACATCTTCCGCATCCTGGGGTTGGGCTCAGCCAGCTGCAGGTGGTCGGGGTTATAGCAGTGACGCACACCGCAGGTGTGCCGCACGATGCAGCCCTCAGGGATAGGGCCGCGGAAGACCCACCAGGCCCACCGGTGGACGCACATGTAGATGTAGTCCACCATCATCGTCGCGTAGCCACTGGCCAGGCGGCTACGCTGTGCCAGCCAGCACCCAGTCTCAGGATTGAGGACGTACTCGTTCAGCAGACGGTGGCGGGCCTTTTCCAGGGTCTGCTGGGACATTTCAGTCACCGGTATTGCCATCGACGCTGCTTCCTTCGTGCTCGGTGGTGGTGGTGTGCTTCTTGGTGCGGCGACCAGAGCTGAGCTTCAGGTGGTCGGGATTCCAGCACCGGGATGATCCGCAAGTCCGGCGAACCAGACGGCCGGGCGGGATGGGCCCGTAGTAGATCCGCCAGGACCACCGGTGGACGGTGTCGCTGTCGCCGTGGACCGTCAAATGCCCGTAGGGATCCGATGGGGTTCCCCCGTACAGCCAGCACCCAGTGTTCTCATCGATGGTGGTGCGAAACTGCAGCCGGTAAAGGGCTCGTCCAAGGTGATCAGGGTCGTTACGCTTCATTCGATCAGATTAACGATTAATCCGGTAACGCCTTGACCGAAGCGTCGGTCTCAACTCCCATTACTCCTCCTCGTCGTGCGGCGAAGGTCGGCGCCGCCCATGGGGACCTCCTGGAACGCCTCAAAGGCGAATGAGCTCATCGGAGGGGTGTAGAGCTTTCCCCAGCTCTCCAGGTCGTAGTTGGAGGCGGCGATCGTCGGCAGACCGCTCTGATAGCGGGACCGCAGCAGGTCCTCCACCTCGGTCTGGGCAAAGGTGGTACCGCCCTGGTGCTCGCGGCCGATCTCGTCCAGCACCAACAGCGGGGCACGGGAGATCTGGCGGCAGAACTTCTCGATCTGCCAGTACTGCTCAACAGCCTCCGGTACCCCGGCGTCCGCCTGCCTGGAGATGGAGATCTGCTTGCGCAGGTTGCGCAGGTAGGCCGTCGTGGTGGTGTAGAAGACCGGGACGCGGTACCGGTGGTGCACCTCGAGCGCGGTCAGGGCGGCGAGGGTGGTCTTCCCCACCCCGAAGGGGCCGATGAGCGCGAACCCGAGGCCGAGCCGGGAGACGTCCTGCGGGCCCTCCTTGCCCGGGTGCCGGTTGGGGAAGTCCTCGACGAACTGGGTCGCCACCTCCAGGGCGGCCCGGGTGATGGCGTTGTAGGGCTTCCAGTCGGCCAGCCGACTGCCGACGAGCTGGCGGGGGAACCCGGCGGAGACCAGCAGTCGGGCGGTGACCTCCGGCGGGATGGGGCGGATCTCGGTCACAGGCGCACCGCCTTCCGCCAGGCGTCCAGGTCGAAGTCCTCCGGGTCCTGCGGGGCCTGCTGGGCGGGCTGGGCCTGCGCCTGGTCATGGGTGAGCATGAGCGCCCGGCGCTCGGCGTCGCGGGCGAGCCGCTCACGCTTGCGCAGGAAGTCGAGCCAGGGCAGGACGGTGGGGTCGTGGTAGGCGGGGTTGTCGGCGTACAAGTCGATCATCACCCGGATGACCTGGGGCGGGGTGTGGTACTCGGCCATCCACCGGTTGAAGTGGCTGGCCAGCTTGGTCCGGTTGGCCACGTCCATGCCCGTCTTCCGGCGGGAGGCCCTGACCCGATCGGCGAAGTACTCGGCCAGGCCCATGCCGGAGTCGGGGTTGTAGGTGCGGCGGGAGCCGCCTGAGCGCTGGCGCCGGGGGCGGCGGTCGCCGACGAGGAGGTCATCCCCGGTATCGACCAGGTCGGCATCCGCCGGGGCGGTGGTCTCCTCGTCATCCAGGAGCTGGGCGGCGGACTTGATCTCGTCCCAGGGGCCGGTGGCCGCGTGGCGGGAACGCCGGGCGGCCTTCTGGGCCTTCCTGGCCTGCCGGGCCCTGTCGATCTCTTCGAGCTTCCTCTGCAGCTCGGCTGCAGAGGGTAGAGAGGAGTCCGAAGGACTTCTCTCTACGAGAGAAGTAATATTCGGGTTTGTTCCGGCTTCCGGACCAAAAGAAGAGGGGTCGTCGGCGCCGGTGTAGAGCGGGGCCGGGCACCCCTCCTCCCAGTAGTCGACGGTGGTGATCCGCCGGACCACCGACCGGCACCGCTTGGCCTCCTCCGGCCAGGCCTCGCGGGCCACTTCCTGCAGAATCCCCCGGTCCAGCAGCTTTGCCACCGCCTCATAGACGGCGCTCTTGCCGAGGGCGGTCTTGCGCATCAGCTCGTTGATGCCGAGCCAGACCATCCGGGTGTTCTGGTCGGCGGCGTCGGCCAGCGCCAGCAGCACCAGCCGCTCACCGCAGCGGACCTGCTCGGGGGCGTGGTGGAAAACTTCGTGGACGATCTCGATTGCCAAGACGCTTCTTCCCTATCGCTCCGTGATCACTGCCAGCGGTCGACGGTGGTGATCCGGCGTATCGGCCGGTTACGGAGCGGCGGGGGGACCTTATCGGCGGGGAGGTCTTCGAGGATTCCGCGCTGGTAGAGGTTGCGCAGTGCCCGGTCGACCTTCTCCTGGTCGGCGTTGATGGGCAGGTCGTAGGGGTTGGCCCAGGTGATGCGGTTGTCCCCGGCGGAGTTGGCCAGGGTGGTCAAGACGACAAGCTCGAGCGCGTCCAGGTCTCCGGGAGCATGCTTCGTCACGTCTACCAGCACGCTGACGGCCAACTGACCGATCCTCCTAGTAACTGATGAGTTGCTGTAGGTTATAACTGGTGAGCTACCGTTGAATGCGTTCGATAGGTGCTCCCAGCCCTGCATGTGAGTCGTGGTGTGGTGTCTGGCCCGGCCGGAATCCCCGGCCGGGCCTACTGCTGATCAGGCAGCCTCGTACTCGGCCCGGAGCTTCTCGTACTCGTCGCGGGTCATCTTCTGGCGCACCTCACCGCGGCGGGGACGGCCGGGACCCTCCTGCAGGCGGATGGTGCGCTTTTCGGGGTCGTGGAGCACGGTCACCTCATCGGAGGCGATGTCGCGCGGCTTGCCCCGGGTCTTGGTCTCTTCCGCCTTCCGCTCGGCCTCGGCCAGGCTCTCCATGACCGTCTGCTTGGCCTGCTCCAGCTGGCCCGAGGCGTTCATCAGCGCCCGCAGATGGTGACGGACGTTCAGGGTGAGCGGGCTCTGGGTGTAGGGCTCGCCGCGCATGGCCGAGGTGAACCGGTCCAGGGCGGTCAGCGCCTGGTAGACCTCACCGAGGGTGGTCACAAGGTCGGGGACCTGCTCCTGCGGTTCGGGGGCGGGGGTGGCCTGGGCATCATCCACGGGCTCATCCTCGGTCAGCTCGACCTCTTCCTCGGTCAGCTCACCGGTGATTGTCGGCTCCTCGGCGGCTGCGGCCTGCTCCTCCTGTTCGGCGGCGCCTTCCTCGACCTCTTCCTCGCCCTCGTCGTCGGCGTAGCTGAGGTCTTCCAGGCCCATGGACAGGTCCAGGACGGGGATGCCCGCCTTCAGGGCGGCGTCCAGCAGCTGAGCGGTGATCTCATCGGGGGCCTGCTCGGCGTCTTCGCCCCAGGCCAGGAGAAGGTAGGGCTCATCCCCCCAGTTCTGCGCATCGAGGAGCACCTCGGTGATCTTTGCGACGATGTCGCCGTCGCACTCGATGGTGTCCTCGGCGTTGTGGTTCACCATCCGACCGGCCCGGCCGGGCTGGCCGGAGTCGATCGAGGTGTAGGCGTAGCCGAGGTCGACAAGCCACTCAGCCACGCGCTGCACCGTGATTGAGGTGGCCTTGCGGTCGGCCGGGAGGTAGGCGCGGAATTCACGTTCCTCGTCGGTGTCGATCCCCAGCCAATCGGACAGGAGATCGTCAATCGCGTCCTCGGAAACCTCGCCGCCACCGGCGACAGCGAAGATAATCATCGAGTTATTTTCCGTGGACACCAGTCCTCTTTCTGGTTGCGGCAATCTGCACTACAAATTATCCACCACGTTCCAACTGTGGGCGCAAGTTCGGATCCCTACTGCGGGAAGAAATACCAAGTAGGAATTTCAGGGAAGATCAGGAATCCGTGGCGATTGGATACGGCCGCCTTTACGCTGCCATCCCCGGGGAAGGACGTCGACGTTTGGGGATTGCAGCCGGGTGACGATGAGCCGGGCGAGCGCCGCCACCGCGGCGGAATCCAATGCCATGATCACCTCCTGCGGGACGAGGGTCAGTCCATAGCAGGCGGCGATCACAAGGAGCGGTTGGATCTGTGAGGGGATGGGGAGGGCGGCGCGGACGGCCTCGTAGGCCATCCACGCCGCCACTCCGACCAGCACGAGCTGGATCATCACTCGGTGCGGTCCTTGACGAGCTTGCCCTGGGTCCAGTCGGTCATCCCGGCGGGCTTGTAGATACCAAAGTGGGTGGCCACGGCGATGATGAAGGTCTCAACGGTCTCCTTCAGCACGGCCTGGGCGTCGAAGGCCGTCCCGGTGGTGAGCGCCTCATGGTAGAGGGTCAGGTAGCTGGTGACCCCGGACAGGGCCAAAAGCAGCACCGCCTTGATGCCGCCGTGGGTCGACTTCTTGGTCACAAAGCCGACGATAAGCGGAAGCAGGGCGTTGATGGCCAGCTCGACAAGCTGAAGGTTGCTGAATTCGAGCATTGGTCTCCTCGCGAGGGAATACACGTCCTCGATGTCACAGGACCACTAAGGCGAAGGTACGTGAATCCCCCCACGGGTTTATAATCAGCAGTTACTCCAAGTGCGGGTGGATACCGAATTCCGGCTCCCCTACGGTGACGTCATTAGGCGCGAATTCTTCAAGCGCCTGCACAAGCAGCGGAATACGCTCATCGATACGCAGGTACCGGAACTGGCCCTTGGTGGGGTTGGTTTCCATATGCCAGTAGAAGTCCTCACGTGACCCCGGCCGAAGCTGCATGTACGGGGTTGGCTCGGTGCCCTGTTCCAGCTGTGCCGCGGCCAGCGAGATCTCTTCCGGGAAAGTGCGAGGTTCCACAGGAACCGGGGTGATCACTACGAATACCCGGGTGTCCGGTTGGGTATAGCTGACAGCCACCCGGCGCCACCCGGCAGAATCCGGTATGAACTCGGTGACCATCCGATAGGCGAGGGTGTTCCAGTCCGGGTCGCACACCTGGACCATGGCATCCCGTAGGCTGTCGCCGAGCCGGATGTAGACGCTGAAGACCGCGGGGCCTTCCGGCGGTGGCATGTCCACCCACCCGGCGATCATTGAGGTGCTGGGCGCGGTGGCGGTGAAGGTCTGAACCGGCCAAGTGTCCTCGGCCACCGGTGAGGGTGCCTCGTCGTCGGCTTGGGTGATGTTGCCGTCCGGAAACCATACGCCCATCCACCACTTGACCGGACCAACGTAGTTGATCTTGTCGGGGATAACGATCGGCCGGACCAACTGCGGGCGGATGTAGTCGCTCGGGCCCGGGTTGTCCGGGTCGGGGGTGATCTCCACCTGTACCTGGGCGATCTCCTGCCATGAACCGGGAGCGACTCCGTTGAAGCGGATGCCGATGGCGGCGTAGGCGGCGCGAGGAAAGATAACCTCACCGGCGGCGTTGGCCAGCTCGGCAGGCGCGTAAAACTCGCCCCACACCCGCGCCCAGGGCTGCCCAGCTGCCCCGGTGGTGATCCCAGCGTTGGTGGGCCCGCGGCCGAGCATCAGCGGGTCGGTGTCGGATGTGCTCACCCCGTAGATGGCGAAATCGGCGAACGCGCCGCGGGGGATGGCGTCCTGAAGATCGGCCACGCCACCGAAGGTGATCTGCCCGCTGGCCGACAGCTGCAATCCGATGCCGAGGCTGGCCGTACCATCGAAGATCATCTGACCTGATGCGCTGGCCTCGATGATGGGGACATGATGCAGCTCGGCGGTCCCATCGAAGCTGATGGAGCCGGTGGCAGTGGCCGGGTAGGCGATGACCAGCTCGGCGGTGGAGGTTGGTCCACCGAGGGTGATGCTGCCGCTTGCCTCCACGTCGATGATTGCGGCCAGCAACGCCTGCCCGCCGAAGGTGATGGCGCCGTCGGCGTGGGCGTTGCCGTTGCGCACGGCCCGCGCCGAGCCTGCGAAGGTCAGATGCCCGGAGCTTTTGAGGACACCGTAGATGTCCGGCTGGGCGGACCCGGAGAAGCTGATCGCGCCCGCGGCTTGCAGGGTGTTGGCGATCAGGGTCTGGCCGGTGCCGCCGAAGGTGATCCCGCCGGAGCCCTGCAGGTTCCGCACGCCGAGGACGGTGGTGGAGGCGTTCGGCTGGCCGGACCACATGTACCCGGGCGTGTCCCCGCCGATGTAGGTGGGATCGGATCGGACGTCAAGGCGGATGTTGTCGACGGTGAAGTTCAGCCACCTGGCGCTGCCTCTACCGGCGGCGCGCAAGACCAGCTCGATCCGGGCGGTGGTGGGTGTGACGGGGAAGGCGAAGGCCTGCCGGGTGATCGATCGGTTGATGCTGAAGCTGTTGGACAGCAGCCATTGGCCGGAGGCGTTGTACTGCTCAATGCCCAGCTCGAAGGTGTGGTAGTCGGCGGCCGTCCCGGCCGAGTAGGTGATGCCCGTGATATCCAGCGACAGTAGCGCGGTGGTGTTGGTTTGCAGCCCGGTGACGTCCAGGATCGGGCTTAGGATCGATCGGATGGTGTTCGCGGTGCCGCAGTACAGGCCACCGGTCACCGATTGGGTGTTGTTGGTGACGGTGGCGTTGGGGCTTGAGGCGTACCAGCCGGTGCCACTGGGGTGCGGGGAGCGCCAGAAGTTCCAGACGTTGATTGGGGAGGGCTGGTCAAGGCTGGCTTGGATGGTCAGCGATGCGTGCGGGGTGCCCGCCCAGGTGTGGCCTGCGGTGGTGCCGTTGACGTAGGTCTTGGTCGTTCCGGGTGCGAGCCGGAACTTGCCCATACGGCAGTTGAGTATTCCATAGCCACCAGGGTGATAGAGCTCAAATTCCAGGTCGACGCTGGTCGTGCCCGCCGACTGGGTGAAGGTGAAATACCACCGGTTGGTGGAGGAGTCGTAGTTGACCCTATCAATGATGGTGGGGTTGGAGGTGGATCCGTTGTGGTTGACCCATATCCAATGCGGTGGAATCTCAGGCCCGCTCGGGCTGGGCCCGGCGAAGCTGAACGTCCAGGTTCGGCTGGAGGAGGTCGGCGGCAGCTTGATCCCCGACAGCTTCACCAGGGTGGTGTTAGGGATGTTTTCGCCGACCACGGAGAAGTACCAGTACCTGGTGCCACCGGCGGTGTCCAGGGTTCCGCCGCTGAAGGTCTGCCCACCGGCGGTCCGCCAGTTGTCCCCCTGAAGTTCTGGGTTGGCGATGTAGTTGGTGATATCGACTGCCATTACGCCTCCACACCGATGCCAAATCGCGTCGCCGAGCTGTTGAAGCCGTCGCTGGCGGTGGCGACCAGCTGCCCGTTGATCATCACCTGGTAGTTGGTGCCGACCACCCGCACCGTGAGCCGGTCACCGTCGGTAACGGGCTTGGCGTAGGTGACCAGGGTTGTCACCAGCCCGCCTTCGACGCGCTGCAGCGCGCTCCTGGTGGCCCGCAGGTAGTTGAGGTTGTCCGAATACCGCAGGATCAGGCACTGCTCCTTGCCGTCAGCGCCGCTGACAAGCGTGGCGGCCACGGTGGCATTTGCCTGCCCGTAGTCGATGACGCTGATTGCGCGCTCGGCGCCATCGGCCAGACGGACCACACCCCCGCGGTGGGAGTCCCGGTGAAATCCGGGCACCGGGCTGACCCAAACCTTGCCCCCGGTGTCAGTGGAGCGCCCTTCCAGTGGGGCCAGCGGGTCGCCGGTGTAGGCGTTGAAGGTGTCCACCACCCTGGCAAGGTCGGCGCTGTTACGCGTGTCGCTGGTGCCGATCACGTGGCCCTTGTCATCGAACCAGGTCACATAAAGGTGCACCGGGACCGGCTGCTTGGTGGGGTCTGAGTGCGGCTGGTGGACGTAGGCAGACACCGTGATCGGGAGCCGCTCATCGGTGCTGATCGGCGTCCAGTAAGTGCTGCCGGAGATCGGCGCCCGGCCGGTCACGGTGCGCGTGGCCCTCCACAGCATGCCCCTCCACGACACGATGTCTCCCGCGTGGTAGACGCGGGTGCGGTCATAGGGGCGAATCAGCGGGAGGGGGATGCCGTATTGGATCGGGATCAGCGGGTCGCCGGTGGGGTTGGCCGGAAGCGACCAAGCGGAGATGTCCGCGGTCTGTGTGCCGTTATTGTGGATCGTCAGAGCGTTGATATTACGGATGCTGTCGACGGTGGGGTGCGGCAGGCCAATAGCGATCTTCGGAGTGACCTGGGTGCTGGGCACCGCGCCGGTATGGGAGACGCCGGACCACCCGTGCTGGGTGAGCAGCTCCGCATCCCAGGCAACGGTCCGGTCTTCAACGGCGGTGTAAACCTTCCACCAGGTGTTGTTGGACCCGTTACCGGGCGGCGCCTGGTCAATTCCATAGGCAGGTTGCACACATATGTACAGCCAGTCGTCGGTGGTGACGATCTGCCCGACCCGGTAGTGGATGCTGGCGTCCCACTCCGGGTAGGTGGGGTGGATGAACTCCGCCATGTCCGGCGACGGCATCAGGTTGTGCGATTCGCGCAGCTGCACATCCCACCCGCTGGCGGTGCGGGCGGCGGAGCGCATGGCCTGGAGCATGCCGCGGTTGGCCGATAGGTAGGCCGAGTCGATCGTCAGCGCTCGCGCCTGTGAGGGGCGTACCCCCTCGGGCACCCACGCGCCGATGCTGGCTGCAATGTGGGCCAGCTGGGTTATGTGGGTGGTGTACATGTCGGATGCGAGCAGGGACGCATTCAGCGACGTGCGCATCCGGTCCACGCCGTATCCGAGGGCGCGGATCAGCCGGATCATGTCCCGGTTCGTGTCGGCGTCGATCGTCAGGTAGTTGCCGTACAGGCGCCGGTAGAAATGCGGGATCAGCCGGTAGAGGAAGTCAAATCCTTTGAAGTTCTTGATGTGCAGCGTGGAGGCGGTTCCGGCCCGCACCCACACCCCGTCCAGGAGCAGGAAAATTGCGTAATAGACAAACTGGCCGGGGATGACATCGGTGTCGGTATAGCTGCCAGGTGAGGTGGCAGTATCAACGAGGATCTGACCATCCTCGGCGTCAATCGGATACCCGTAGGTGGACTTGACCAGGCGAAACCCGGTGTACTCCCCAAGCGGCGGGTCCCACGTGACGAACACCTTGTCATAGCCGAGCGAGTGCGCGGTGAAGGTGCTCTCCTTAAAGCCCGGCCGGGGATCTGGATTGGGCCCATAGAAAGTTCGGGCGTACTGGTCTACGCGATAAATAGCCATTTACGTCACCCAACCGGAATCACGTGCATCATGACCCCTGGATCACGCGGGGCCGCCCAATACGGGTAAATCCCGGTGACGATTCCACCCTCGGAAACGAAAATCGTGATCGTCATGTCCCCGCGCCAGACAAACGAGCAATCGTCGTAGTCCGGGTCACGGCGCGGCGGTGGTTGACGGTCCTGTGGGCTCGGCGGTGGCGGGTTGTACCTGGGCGCTGGCGCATCGACCAGTTCACCGCCGGGACTGAGGTGGTCCACGCACCTGATCAGGTGCGCTCTCAGGTAGGCGGTGACTGGCACTGGGGCGGTCAGACCCTCACCATCGACGCGGGCGCTAGCACTGATGGTCGTCCCTGCCGGGAGAACCTCCACCCAGTGGATGTAGTTGTGCAAAAAGTCACCGTTGTGCTGGTTTTCCCGCACCAGGTGGCGCAGGCCCACGTCCTGTCCGTTGATCTCCAGCCGGGCCCGCCGCCGGGCCCGGGCGGCCCGGGTCTCACTGGTGGGCACCCCGTCCACGCGCAGGGAGACCATCCATAGCCCGGTCTCGCATAGCACGAGCCCGTCCCCGCTCTTCATCATGAACGGGTCGGAGGTGGGGTGGATTGGCAGCCGCCACCACCGCCCGTCATCGGTGGTCTGCTCATCATGCACCAGGGGTAGGCCGAGGAAGTGGTCTTCGTCGATCCACTCCTCCCCCGCCCACCATTCCCACCGCGGGCCGCGTACCGGGTCTTCGGTGAGACTCCACCGCCCAGTGGTGATGCGCCGGTACCGGGCGGTGTGGTCGTCATCCAGCCCGGGGATGGGGGTGAGGATTCCGCCCACGCGGCGCAGGTAGTCCCGCACTGGGGTGTGCATGTGCGAGCGGGAGTGCACCGGTACCAGCCACTGCAGGCCGCGGTCGTTGCGAGCGCACCCTCCTCCGCCGTTTTGCGGCGGTTCAGGGTTGTTCGGCGGCGGGACCGCGGTGTTGCCGGGGGTCAACGGGTAGTTGACGATCGCTCCCTCGTAGTAGGGCAGCTGCTCCCCGCGGAGGTAGGCCTGGAGGCGGTCGCCGACGGTGCCGTAGTTGCGCGGCTCCCAGCCCGGGACGCGAAAGCCGGGATCGCGGGGGGCGATGTGGGGGTTGACGCCGAGGATTACCTGGGTCGCATACAGCTCCTCCTGCAGGTCGTTGACGTGGCTGGCGTAGATTACCTGGGTGAAGTTCCGCTTGGTGGTAAAGCGGCGATACTCCTTTGGGTAGTAGGCCATGGCATCACCTACAGGAAGGTCATAACCTCGGGGATCTCAAAGCCCGCCCATACCCCGGAGGGAACCGAGTGGACCGTCTGGCCGTCCGTGCTGTAGTAGACCACCCCATCACCGTGGACAATCATGGGTGTTCCGTTCGGCCACCAAGCGTTGATCTTCAGCCCGGGGTCGTAGCTGCTGTAGGTGACCGGTTTCCGCTTGTCCGGGGTGTGGATGGTGGTCCCGCGGATCGGCTGCTGGGTCGGCTTTTTGTCATCCATGCTCGGCGGTGGAGGCGGCGGCGGGAACGCGTAGTGGTCCCAGGCGCCTTCAGCGCACCGGACCAGGTAGGCGCGGATATAGACATTGGCCAGCATCGTGTAGTGGGCGGCCACGCCCTCGCACCGGATGGAGACAGTGATCAGTGATCCGGCGCGGACTTGGTCCGTCCACACGAAGGTGTTGAAGTGGTCCTTGACCGTGTCGGCGTCGTCGTCGAGGTAGTCGCGGATGGCGACGTCGGCACCGTCGACCTCGAGCCGGGTGGCGCGGGCGGCGCCGCTGGTGTCGTTGTCGGGGTCATAAGACCAGTCGGTTCGCACCAGGAATGTCCATAGTCCATCCTGGTTGACCCGGAAACCGGCACTCGAGGCCATCTTGAACGGGTCTTCATACGCGGTGAAGCTCACCCGGTGCCAGGTGGCCGCGGGAACCTCCACGTTGTAGGCGGTGCCGCGGAAATACGGCACATGCAGCATCCGCCCCTGGAACTGCAGCCTGGAGGCGACGGTCTCATGGTCGCGGGCACCGACCAAGGGCGGCCGATCCTGGGGCACCACATCCCGCCCTGGGTCGGTATTCAGCCATTTGGAGGCGTCATCCCGCGTAGGGGTGCGGCCGTCTCGCGCCTTGTCCCGCAACCGGTCTGCTACCCGGCGCAGGGTGTTGCGGTCGGCGGTGCAGATCCAGCGGGCGACCTGGGCGGGGTCACCGGAGAGGAACCCGCCGCCGAGGTTGGGGCGGGTCATGCTCTCACGCTCCAGTCCGGCCACCGCTTGCGTAGCTCGGCCAGGACGGCGTCGTAGTTGTACCGGTGCCGGGCAGACCCGCTGTCGGTGATGATGTCGGCGATGGTCTCAACGTCATCGACTGTGGGAGCCTCGCCGAGCCAGGAGACCACGCCCTGCAGCTCATAAGGGATGCTGCCGGGGTCGTTCCGCGCCACCTGGGGGGTGAGGCCTAAGGTGCGCTGGATGCCGTCGACGAGTTCTGCTTGCAGGGTGTTGATGTGCTCGGCGTAGACGACCGTGGTGTAGTCGTACTTGGTCGTCCATTCCGGGTAGTCGTTGGGGTATATGGCCATCAAACACCTACCAGGTCCGCAGGGTTGACGATCTTGCCTTGGGCGGGCACCTCGTCTACGCACCGCACCAGGTACAGCCTGAGGTCGACGTTGACCTTCAGCTCGTGGGAGGGGGCATCGTCGAGGTCCGTTCTTACCTGCACGGTGATGGTGGTGCCGCGGGGAAGGACCTCCTGCCAGGAGACCTGGTTGTGCAGGGTGAAGGAGTTGCGGGCGTCTTCCCCGGTGTAGTCCGAAAGCCCCACATCGGAGCCGTTGATGAGCACTCGCAGCATGCGCCGGGCTTGGTTCAGCAGCGTGTAGCCGGTTGCCTGCCACTCGGTGCGGGCGTGTATCACCCAAAGCCCATGGGCATTCAGGCGCACGCCCGAGCCGTCGGCCATGCGGAAGGGGTCGGCCAGTATCGCCTCGGCTGCGGTGATCGGCACCGGTGTCCACTCGCCGGGGTAGGTGACCAGCTCGATCGCCTGGGCGCGGAAGAACGGCAGGGCCTCCCCGCGGGCGTGTGCGGTCATCCGCGCCTCCACGGTGCCGTAGTCGCGGGTTAGCCCGCCGGGGTCAGCCCGGCTGATGTGTGGGGTAAGGCCAAGGGTGCGCTGGGTGGCGTCGACTTCTTCTTGCAGGTCGTTGACGTGGGCGGCCCACAGGATGTTCTTCCAATCCAGCCGGGTCGGCCAGGTGCGGATGCTTGAGGGGTAGGACGCGGTCACCAGGCCTCCTTACACGGGGGTGATGACGCCGCCCACCGTGGCGATGTGCACATCCCCCAGCACCGGCATCTCATACGGCTCCATCACCGCGTCGTCGGCGCCGACCTGGGGGGCGTCCTCCCGGGCCATCAGCGGGATGTTCACGTTGATCACCCCGGGTAGGGCCGACAGCCGGGTGTAGATCTGGGCGAGGGTGACCCGGGTGCCGAAGGTCACCTCATCAGCGCGGAAGATCTTGGCCAGCTCGGCCTCAACGGTGGCCTTGACGAGGATGTCACGCCACCCCGGCGCCACGTGCACCCGGAGCGGGTTCTGCTCGGTGCCGAAATTGACCTTGACGAAGGTCGGCCCGGAGACGCTGACCTTGGTCCCGGCCAGGGCGTGGGCTTGTAGGTGCTCTTGGGTGGTGGCGATCAGGTCTGCGTTGGGGGTGGAGCGGTCCGGCCCGGCGATGAAGACGGTGACCGAGCCGCTGCGGGCGGAAACGGCCTTGGCGGCGCTGACGCCGGGCACCTCGAGCGCGAGCCGGGCGAAGTCCTCCGTGCTGACACACCGGTATTGGGCGGCGAAGGCCTGCGGGGCGTTGCGGCGGATCTCATCGGAGTCCTCCGGGTCCGATCCGCCGGTGGCCGCGGTGGACATCGCCCGACCGGCCGCATCCCGGGCAATCCGCACTCCGGTCACGGTGTCGGAGGCGATGTATTGGATCGTTCCAGGGCCGACGTTGCCCGCGCGGCCGACTCCGACCCGGTAGGAGACATAGATCTTGGCACCCAGCTCGGGGATGCGCCCGGTGATCCCATCTCCGAACATGATCGCCGTGGACCCGTTGGGCAGCAGGCGGGTGATGAACACCCGGTCATCGGGTCCAGCATCGATCAGGCGCGGGATCCTGATCCACTCAATATTGGCGTGCGGGGCCTCCACCCACACCCGGACCGAGCCCTCGATGATGCCATAGTTGGGGAGTGTGAGCACCTGGTGCGCCTCCCCGGTGCCGACGGCGGCCTGGTAGGGGGCGATGGTCTGCCCCTCGGTGACGGTGACGGTGACGGGGTCACCGTTGCCGGGCACGACCACGTCTTCGTCCAGCTCGAAAGCGACCGGCCCATCGACGGCTTCCTGGTAGTTGGTGAGGAACTTGGTGCCGCGCGGTACGGTGATGTCGTTTCCGTTGGCGGACTCGACGACCAGTGTCACCTCAGCCTTGGCGGCGATGGCGCCGTGGGCGATGTAGCCGAGCTGCTCGGCCAGCGCGAGCACTGATGAGCGGGTGGTGGCGGTGGCCAGGGTCGACTCCCCTAGCACGCGGTCCACGTAGTAGTTGCTCAGGTCTACGGCCGCCGCCATGGTCTGCAGCAGCATGAGGACGAAGTCGCCCTCGCCCCGTGGCTCCCAGTTGGGAATGACCTGCTGGGCTTGGCGGACTAGTTCCTGGATGACCGCATCGAAATCCCGAGCGGTGTAGTCGAGTGAGATCTCAGCCACCACGTACCTCCGCGATCACGCCACCGGCACCGATGGCCGCCCGGTGGATGTAGCGGGACCCGGCCGTGCCAGCGCTGGGGGTGTCCCGGCGGACGTACTCCACATCCAGCAGGGCTTCCCCCTTGCGTGCGTTGGGGTACGGGATGATGCGCCGGACGTGCACACTCGGCTCGTACTGCGCGGCCTGGTCGGAAACCTTCACCGATAGCTCGGCGGTGACCTGGGCGGGGTCAGGCTCGAAGACCATCCTCGCCACGCCAACGCCGATCCTGGGTCGCATGACGCGTTCGCCGGGATTGGTGCCGATGATGCCGATCAGCCGCTGCCGGATCTGCCGGTTGACGTCGGTCGTGACAACGACCTGACCGGTGGTTGGGTCAATCCGGAACGGCAGATCGGGCGCTACAGGAGACGCGGCTTCCAAAAGCACCTCCTGTCATCTCGGCAAAAATTCACACGTCGTTTTCCAGTGTATTTGGAGCCGCGTCATTCTTTAGAATGGAGAGTTCATGCTCCAGATCCGCAACCCTTTTGGAAAGCTGTCTTACCGCTTCCCAGAGAATTCCGACCAGGCTTCCCTCGGAGACGTGCGATGCGCCGACGTGGGTGACCGCGGGTAGGTCTTCACGCAATGGCCCGATGCCTTCCCGGCCGTCGACCAGGCGCCGCCACCGGTAAGCGGGGGCGTTCTGGACGGCCTGCACCGGGTCGAAATCCAGGTTGCGGATGTCGGTCTTCAGCCGCTGGGAGGAGACCTTGATGAAATCGGCGGCGTGCACCTCCACATACCCGCCGCTGGATTTGCGGGCGTGGACGTTGGAATCCAACACGATCCCCGCAGCGCCGGGTCCGTCGACGGCCAGCTGGGAATTCCCGGGGATGATGCGGCCCTTTTTCGGGTCGTGGAAGCGGTGGTAGACCGGGTAGCGGAAATCCCCATTCGGGTATTGGATCCACACCGCCTCCCCCGGCTCGGGCGGGCCGTCGATGATGGTGGCCGGGAGCGCCCAATTGGAGACCGTCTCCCCCAGCACGTCCGGCACCTGGGCGGTGATCCTCATCTTGCCTTCAGGGTCGGCGTTGGAAACGACGATCCCGCGGTAGAGCCCGTTGTGTTCTCTCATCGGTACCTCCGAGGAGACCCCCGCCTTTAGGCGGGGGAGGAATCGGATCCCTTCGAAGCTGTGCTATCTTTATATCGCCCGCCAGGCTTGTTATCGCCTGGCGGGCCTACCGCCGGGCTGGCGGGATGTGATGCCTGTGGAGGCCACGTAAGGCCGGTCGCACACCTTCGGGTGTGCGACGGCAGTCGCCTGTGAAGCAGGAAACCCAACCCGTGAGGGTTGGAATCCCCTCCCTTCAGGGAGGGGAGGAAGTCAAAGCAGCACGTCCCTCCGATTGGCGGCCACCCACCGGCCGCCCATCAGGGTGCAGGCATCATCCACCCGCGGCAGGCTCCTGTCCCGCAAGATCAGCGCGTCGGAGCTGTTACGGGAGACGGTCGCGGTGGCGTAGTAGGTGGCCGCGGCACCGACTGCGCTGGGATCCTTCAAGTGCAGGTGGTGCCGGGCTTCGGTGACCATCCACACTCCGGTCAGCTCCGGTTTGACCGCTTCCCCTTGAAGGTCGAGCAGGTTCCCGGGGATCGCATCCGGCTCGCCGATCATGTCCACATCGGCCTTCAGCCACTGCTCGTTGGCAATCGCCAGCGCCTCGGCGTCAATGTACAGGTCGGTGACCGAGGCGATCTCACGGTTTCTGGCGACCCACTCCGGGGCGGGCTCGCTCGCCGGGGATTTGGCTTTCAGCAGCTGGTTACTGGCGTAGTCAATGCCAGTGAGCTGCCGGTTTGCCTGCTTGCCGGAAATCGGCACCAGCGACCCGTGCAGCGGGCGCACGTCCAGCACCCAGTCATCGTGCTCCTTGACCCGGTCCATCCGGACGGTCAGTGGATTGGACCGGGTGGCCATCGCCAGCGAGGCGGGATCGACGAAGTATAAGGTTCCGTTTTCGATGTGGAGCACGCGGGAGGACTTCTCAGCCCGCTGCTTCAGCCAGGAGAAGTCGGAGATGCCCGGCTGGTAGAGGTAATCGTGCACCTTCCTGGTGCGGTGGCCGACGAAGGAAAGCCCATACTCCTGGGCGATCTGCTTGGCGATACCAGAATCGGTGATCTGCCGCCAATCCCTCGTCCGCTCCATAATCAGCCCTTGCCCGGTGCCGACCATGACGTAGGTGGCGACCAGGCCCCCATACAGGGCCTGCGGCTCACCGGTGGTGGGCTGGGTGTGGTGGATGTACCCGTACCAGGTGCGGATCTTCGGGCGGCGCCCCCACACCAGGCGGACCGGGGTGCCGTGCTTCGGGTACTCCATCCGGCGGCGGATCTGGTCAGGCCCGGAGAAGAACAGCTTGGCCGTGACCACACTGATCTTGCCGATCCCCGGCTCGATCACCACATCGAACGGCTGGGGGTTGACCTTCGTTTCGTTGATGTACAGCTCGTAGACAAGCCTCGTCTTAGACATAGGGCATCCGGATCCGGGTTCCTGGCTCTAGATCTCCCCACCAGAAGATTTCGGGGTTGGCATCGGCCATCTCCCACCACCGGTAGGGGTCGCCGAGGTATTTGTCGGCAAGCAGGTCCCACCGGTCATCGTCGGTGACGGTCACGTCGGCGTATGCGAACGCCCACGTCCGCGGTGGGCGGAGCTGCAGCCCGCGGATCATGCGCCCGCGCCAGACCCGGGTTTCGGTGTCGAATCCCTCATATCTGCTGGTCATGGTCCATCACCTGGCATTTGGGTTGATCGGTCCGACGAGCGGCAACTGCGGTGCGCCGACCACCTGGGCATAAAGGTTGTAGTTCTGCCGCTGGAAAAGTGACATCGAGGAGTTCTGGGTGCGGGTGGCGGACCTGATGGCAGCGTTCTGCCGCAGCCACTCCTCCATCTGCTTACTTCTAGCCTGTGCCGCCGTGCCAGAAAGCCGAAGACCCGCACCGCCAGAACCAGAAGAACCAGAAGAACCAGAGGAGCTAGAGGAGCTACCGCTGTCAGCATCAATGGGCGGCGGGGTCCCACCCTCAAGATTGCGCGGCATGATCTGCACGTCCACCTGCATGCCGACCCGGATGGGGATCATCTCCCGGGAAAAGTGCGTCCAGGAGATTCCGACCCCGGTGATGATCCCGAAGACGGTCAGTGCGCGGTCGGTGGTGCCGAACTGGATGAAGCAGGGCGGGGGGACGAACGCCTTGGTCCAAAATTGGCTAGCGGTCATCTGGTAGGGGTCGGCGACGGTGTCGTCCAGGGCGTCAACGAGCGCCAGCATGGCCCGCACGTCCCGCCATGCACCTTCCATGGCCAGGTCTTCATGCATCCACTGCCCGGCCAGCGCGTAGCTGACCTCATAGGTGCGGTCGAAGAGCAGCTGGAAAGACAGGCTCTGCTGCAGCGGGCCGGTCGGCGGGCTCGCCTCGCCGCCGTCTCTGCGGGTGTAGTAGGTGGCGATGGCGACCTCGTTGTCGAACTCTGCACCGAAGGAGGTGGTGAAGGTGCTGGGGTTGTACAAAAAGTACAGCTTTCGCACCTCGGTCGGATCCGACTCCCCACGGTAGAAGTCGGGGTCGGAGCGGATGTGCCCCCGCTGCACCGTCGAATAGACGCCCGGGCTCCACTCCACCGGATTACCGTTCAGGTCATAGCCGCGAATCCACGGGTGGAACGGCAGGTTAGAGTTGGTGTCCGTGACTGGGGCAAGATCACCTAAAGGCTGGAAGACGTTCGGGTCGTAGGGGGTGGTGACCGGGGAAACCGGCTCGATCTGCCCAGGCAGGGTGACCGGTGCAGGCTCCTGCTCTGTGCCGCGCCGGTCAGGATAGGGCATCGTATCCTCCCTTCGCGATCGCCTCATACAGGTCCCGACGCTTAAGTTCACGGACAATGCCGTCGACGATCTCGCGTCCCGTCTGTTCGCCGATCCGGCCGCCACTGGCGTTAACAACGATCGCGCCGGACTCGATGGTCAGGTTGACGGTGCACCCGCCGGTCTTGCCGACCGCGGCGGCGCCGGTGAGATTACCGCCCTCCTTTAAGGTTTCGCTGACCAGGGCTTCGCGGATGGTCTGCGCCTGCCGGGCGGGAATGATCATCTCGCCCTTGTGGACTACGGCCAGGTGATCCCGCGGAATCTCCCAGGCACCCTTGTCGTACCAGCCGAAGTCCACGCTGTGCGCCCAGGCTGCCTCCGGGTCGTAGTAGCGCTGCTTGATGTACTTCAGGCCCCACTTGATCTGGGTCGCTGGGTTGGTGCGCCAGTCCTTGCCCTCGGAGGCCATCTTGCTGGCGGGCAGGGCCTGAGGGATGCCGTAGGCGCCGGAGGAGCGGTTGACGGCCAGGTGGTTCCAGCTGGACTCCTTCTGCCACAGCGCCAGCAGCGCCTGCCAGTCCCGGCCTTTGTCCCACCCGTAGGAGGCGGCCAACCTCTTGGCGATTTGCTTGTTGCGCTCTCCGCGCGGACCGGAGTACCCGGTCTTGGGGATCTTGACGCTGTCCGGGTCCGACTTCTCGCCCTTCCGCCGCCCATAGGGAGGATTTCGGTTCTCTTTGCCGTCATCTTGACCGAAGACCGCCTCATCCTCGGTGGTGCCATTGATGGAGCGGGTCTTGGCGGTGGCCGCATCTCCGGGGTTCTCCTGGTCAGGGTTGTCGGCCTGACCCCCGTCGGTACCGCTCTCCGTACCGCGGCCAAAGATCCCCCCACTGGCGGAAACCCCGCCGCCAGAAAAAAGCGCGGTAAGCGCCTCTAGCTCGCTGACGCTGAAGTTGGTGCCAGGAGCGCCAAGACCGAGGCCACCGCCGATGACGACCGGGCTGCTGGTGCTACCCCCACTGGTGGTGGACTGGCCGCCACCGAAATCGGCACCACCCCAGTTGTTGCTTGCGAAATCGACACCTGGTGCGAAATCGCCGTACTTTTCCTCAAGCCGGGCGGCCTTCTTGGAACGGCGGACGTTCTTAGCGCCGATGATTCTCCGGGCCCGGTCCCACCTACGGCCGCTCATCGGGCGCTCTTGGACCGCATGGTCGCCACGGCGGGAGTTGGCATCCACATACCGGCCGTTGCCGACGTAGATGCCGGTGTGCCCGGCGGCGCCCGCTTGGGTGCGTGACCCCGACAGCAGGACGTCACCCGGTTGCAAGTCGCTGAGGGGAACTTCAACACCCTGCCGGTTAAGCTCGACCGTCGTTGGCCCGACGACGTATCCGAACTTGGCGTAAACCCGGGTGACAAAACTCGAGCAGTCGGCATAGCCCGGCGACATCCGCTTAGGGGACATGGTGTAGCGGACCCTCATCCGGGTCCACCGCCGGGCCTCTTCAGCGATCTGCTCGCCGAGGCTCTTTTCGTCCTCCTTCTTGTTCTTCTGCGCAGACGAGCGTTCTGCGGCGGCATCCGCGGCGGCCAGCCCGGCCGCACCGGTGGCGGGAAGCCGCGGCGCGGCGGAGGCGGTCGACCCCCCTTCAGGGCCCTGGCTACTCAGCAGTCCGGCACCATTGATACCGAGGATCGTGCCGGAGTTGTCCAGGGCCGGTTTGAGCGTCAGGAGCAGGTTCTTGGCCCAGGCGACAACGTCCTTGATGATCGGGGCGCTGACGAAGCTGGAGACCGCGGCGCTGAACTGGTCAGTGGCCTTGGTCATCGTCTCGGCCGCATCCAGCCACGCCTCGTTGCTGGTGACCTGCTGTGCCTCGCGGGCAAGCTCAGACCTCTGCTTGATCAGCGAGGTGTCCATCAGCAGGTCGTTGCCGTACTTCTCCTTGAGCTGCTGCCGCGCCTTGTCGTAGTCGGTGCCGACCTTGGACGCCTCAAGGTTGAGCTTGCCGAAATCCTCGGTCGATTTGCCCTGCAACAGGGCGTTGTGGACCTGCCGAAGGATCCGGACGAACGGCTCCACATCATCACGGCCGAGGACCTGCTTAAGGTACAGGCGACCGGGACCGTACTCGGCGAAGTCTATCTCGAAAACCTCCGCCGAGGATGCGTGCCCCCGCTTGGGGTAGACGGCCTTGAGGATGCGCTTGGCCCATTCGGCCGGGTCCACGATCTTCCCATCGCGGCCGACCGGGTCCCCGGCGTACATCATCATCGACCGCAACCGGGCAGTCGGGGACATCATCGACCCGACCATGCCCATGACCTTGGCCGCGCCCACCCCAGGGGCGTTGTTGCCGAGCGCCGCGGCGAAGGTCTCGATGGACTGAGCGGTTGGGTTGAACGGGCCACCGGCCAGCGTGGCCTTGGCCATAGTGGCCTGCATGTTGTCCAGCGCCGACAGCCCATACCCGCGGGCCTGGCTGCGCTGAAGGATCTGCCAGCCTTGGGTCAGGCTCCGTGATTCGGATGACGATCCGATGGTGGTCTGCTGCAGCAGATCCCGGAAATCGGTCTCCGACATGCCCGGAGGCCGGTAGACGGACATGTAGCTCTTAAAGAGCCCGACCTGGTGCTGCAGAGGTTCCTGCCGCTCGGCAATCCGCTCCAAGGCGTTGGCGAACTGCCGAGCTGCCGCCCACCCGGTATCCCAGTTGGTGTATTTGGTTCCCCACGCGGGCGGGGTGGTGCCCGTCCATGCGGCCCATGCCCTTTGGAACTTGCCCGGCGCGATCGGGGAGATGTCGTTCTCAAACGACCATTTCGCTGGGGTTGGGCCACCGCCCCCGGCGCCAGCGTGCCCACCACCCGCACCGCCGCCGCGGGCTGCACCACCGGCGGCCTGTCCGGCCGCCTGTCCGATCGGTTGCCCGTTGATGGTGATCTGGTGCCCGGGTGCAGCGCCGTTGGTACCGCCTGGGGTCGCCGGGGTCCCGGCGCCAACCCGGGCACCAGCGCCCCCCACCCCCGCCTGGGTCAGCCGGTTGAGCGCGGCCACCAGCTGGTTCAGCCGCTGGTTAAGCGTCGTGTAGACGCCTGACATTCGGTTGACCGTGGCCGCGAACTGGCCCACAGCCTGGGTAAAGGTGTGGGTGTTGAGCAGCCTGGCCATCGGCCCGGCCGGAGGTGCCTGACCACCCGGCGGGGACGCCTGAACACCTGCCGGGGTTGCCGGAGTGGGGTTCGGCGTTTGGGCAGGCGGCGGGTTGGGTGGCGTGTTGTTCACTGCCGCAAGGCCTTTCGCTCAGCGCGCTCGGCCGCCCGGCTGGCAAAAAAGTGCCGCTCCCGTGGGGTCATGGCGCGCACGTCCTGCAACGTCCAACCGGGGTAGGCCAAGATCAACGCCTCATAGACGTCGTACAGGTCAGCGTGGTTAACCGCGAAACAAGGTCTGGATGAGGAGCGGGACCCCAACATCCTGGCCGCAGTTGGTGCAGCTGACCTTGGCTTCCTCGAAGCGGGGGCCGATTCTCCGCCGGTCCAGCTCGCGGACGATCTTGCGCCGGTCGGCCATCGACATCATCCGCACCGCGTGCTGGCTGCCGTCGATCTTCCTGGTGCCGTTCCGGCCGGTGATGGTCTGCACCGTCCGGGCCAGCATGATCGTGTCCTGCTCTGGCTGGGTCAGCTCCCGGGCCCGGGTGGCGGCCAGCACGGCCTTCTGGTCGCCGACGGTGACCATGCGCACGGTGGCGGTCTCTCCACCCTTGAGGGTGACCTGGAACTCGTGCGACTGCTGTTCCAGCCGGGAGTTAGGCACATCAGTCAAGTCATAGGAGACGACAAGTTCGGTACCGCACCCGGTGCACAGCAGGCGCTCGAAGTCCACCGTGGGTCCGTAGGTGACACGCCGGATGGCCAGGAGGAGCGCGTCCCGGTCGCCGATGAGCAGCCGATCCAGCATGGCGGGGGTGGCCACCTCATCGCCCAGGTGTGTCACCCCGGCATGGATGATGGAATCGATGATCCGCTCGGGGATGCCGGAGGCCTCTGCGCGGCCGATCTCCTCCTCGTCTGCGCCGTTCAGCTCGCGCACCCGGGCGGTGGTGACCCACTTGCCGTTGATTTCCAGCCCGCCGGGAAGCTCCACAAGGTCGGGCTCCGGCGGCTTCATCTCCGTATGCGGGATCGACTGCTCCAGCACCTTCTGGGAGAGCGCGAGCACGCTCGGGTCGGTGGTGGGGTCGCGGAATTCACCGGTGGGACCAGTCGGAATGGTCATCGGGGTATTCAGATCCATCGCATTCTCCTATTCGTCAATCAATACAACCGGCCCGAGCGGGCCGCGCTTTCCGTGATTAGAAGTTGATGCCGTTCCCGCTGACGTCGTCCGCCAGAATGAACTGCCAGCCTTCATGAGCCAGCGTCATCTGCGAAATCGCGATCGAGTTCGCACCGGCGTCCAGGTCCGAAAACGCCAGCGAGGTCGGCCAGGCGTTAAACAGACGCCATCCGGCGAGCTGCACTGGCTCCGGGCCCGGCCACGGGTGTGCCAGGAGATAGATGTCGACGTTCATCCGGAAATCGGTCCCGGTGGCGCTGGTGTTGCCCTGCAGAACGTCGAAAAGCTCCAGCATCCAGTTGTACATCGCCCGGTTACCGACGGTAAGACCGCGGCTGAAGGAGACCGGGGAGAAGTCCGACTGGCCGGGCATCTTCCGGGTGGTGGTGTTCATACCGCCTTCCCGGTAGGGGATGACTTCGGTGGTCATGCTCAGCCCGGTGACGGACATAAAGCCGATGGCGCCCTTTCCGGTGCCAAATCCATATTTGGTGTCGCCAAAGACGACCTTGAATCTAAATGAGCGAAGCGGGTCCTGCTTCGCGCGGTCCTCAACGGTAGTAGCCATGGGGGTAAATCCTCCGGGGAAATTACAGGGCCACTTCGCCGGTCTCGACGCCTCCGTCGTAGTGGGAAAGGCGGATGATCACGAATTCAGCGGGATAGAGCAGCCGGACGCCGACCTCGATATTGAGTCGGCCAGCGTTGATTTCCGACTGCGGGTTCTGATCAGGGCCGCAATTGACGAAGAAGGCTTCCTTATCGGTCTGACCGGCGAGAATTCCGGCCTGGCGGAGCTTGGACAGGTAGGTGGACAAGACGAGCCGCACCTTCTGCCAAAGGTCCGACGCGTTCGGCTCGAAGACCGCCCACCGGGTCTGATCCGCAAGGGTCTTGCGGAGCATGATCAGCGTCCGCCGGACCGGGACGTAAAGGTCGGGCAGAGACCGCTTGAGCGTGCGGGCGCCCCAAATGCAGTGACCGTACCCGGGGATCAGCCGGATGACGTTGATGTGGTTGTAGGCCAGCTCATCCAGCTGCTCTTCGGTGAACTTAGCCTCCGTGGACAGCACGTTGACGATGGCGTTCTCGACACCCGCGGGGGCCTTGGCCACATTACGGACCATGTCCGTCTTGGCCATCTGCCCCATGACCGCGCCGCCGGGCGGCAGCAGGCGCCGGGCGCCCCACCGGTTGCTGGCGGGGTCCACCACCATCAGCCACGGGCCGTAGATGGCGGCGTGGCTGGAGGCCAGCAGGGCACCGCTCTGGGAGCCGACCATGCTGATGTACCCGGCCATGACCTGGTCGGAGGTGGCACCCTCGGCGGCCCGGGGACCGTCGACGATGACGAAGACATTGCCCCGCTTTTCGGCCCAGTCGATGATCGGGTTGAGGACGGCCGTGTCGTTGACTGCAGGCAGGTTGAGGTCGAAATTGGTGTTGGGGATGTCATCCAGCTTCTTGGCCGCCGAGACATAGTCGTACGGCTGCACACCATCGCTGCCGCCGGTCAGGTTGACCGTCTGAGCTGGGATGACGTCGTCCTCGAGGTCGTAGACGTACCCATCGGCGATCTTGGGGTTGGTCAGCTTGATGTACAGCGAGCCATCGGCCGGGGAGTTGACGACGCTGACCACGTAGCGGGAGTCGTCCGGGTTGCTGGAGAGGTCCGCAAACCGCTCTACGATCTGACCCTTGAAGAGGACGAGCAAGTCGAACCGGCCGCCCTCGGCGCCGGTCGGCCGGATGTCCACGCTCAGGTTGTTGGAGTAGGAACCGGCCGCAAGCGCGGTGACCTGAAGGGCGGTCTTGGGGCCGCCGTCACCGGCCGGGGTGGAGTCCGTCAGTGCAGCGGTGGCGTAGGTCGCGTCCGCCCGGGTGGCGCGGACGATGTAGCACTGCGAACCACCGTTTGCAAAGAATTGGTAAACAGCGTACGGCAGATAATTTCGCGGGCCGTCGAAGCCCCCGAAGAGGGTGACGTACTGGGACCACGTCCGGACCAGGGTGGGCACGCTCGGTCCGGTTGGCGCGATGCCGACGAAAGCGCCTACCGCGCGGGATGCACTGCCATCACCGGCCGCCCCCGCCGACAGATTCTCTTCAACGTAGACGCCGGGGGTCAGGTAAGTCGCCACAGAATCTCCTAGGTCTTACGAGCGATCGTCAAATTCGGTGAGGCGCTGCTTTCCCGTCTTGAAGTCGACCACCGTGCCGTGAATGCTCCGAACGTGCTCGTAACGCTGAATCTCGAACGGCGTGAAGAAGGTCTGCACGCGCACCAGGTAGTGCATCGCGAAAAGCCGTTTGCCGTTCGTGTCGAGCATCGTGTCGTGATCCGGCCCGCCGATGAGTTCCAGGGCGGTGATCCCATTAAGTCTCGGAATCTTGATGAACCCATACCGCGGTGGGATCCGGTTCCACCGCGACAGAATTCCGTGCAGCTGCGATTGCTGGCTACGGGTCCGGCACAGGGTTGAGACCTGGTAGTCCACGTTGTACGGAAGGGGGAACTCCGCGTAGTAATCCCAGGTGGCGCCCTCCTCCGGTGCAGGCTTTCCCTCCACCTGGTACGGGTAGTGCCCCCACCCGCTTTGCGCCCGGTCATAAGCTGGGGAGATGTCCACCCGATCGATAATGATGATCGGGTAGGTCATATCCCCGATCTCAGGGTCAGGGTTGTGAAAACGAACCGGTACTTCAACGGTGCCACCACCGACATCAATCGTGATGCCGGACAGCTTTTGCTTGATGGCGCCGTCCTCATCGAAGATAACCGGCACGTCCTCTCTCCCTGAATGACGACCATCCACCATTCAGGGTAGAGAAACGTGCCGGAAAACTGGTAAAGTGCGGTATTTACCTTGTTGACTTCCTCCCCACGCCTGAAGGCGGGGGATTCCCGTGGCTGAGGCGCGTTCACGCTGCCTCTACCTTGGGTGGTTGGCGCTTCACAGACCGCCCAACGGCGAGGTCTCCACGCCCTGTCACCGCCAGCCCGGCGGCGAGGATGTTCTTCGCGGCGTTCACGTCGGCATTGTCCTGGTGGCCGCAGGCGCGGCACCGGAACTCCGCTTGGCTCTCACGGTTGTCCGGCGCGCAGTGCCCGCAGGCATGGCAGGTCTGCGATGTAAACGCAGGTGGCACCCGCAGAATACGGGAACCGTTGTAACGAGCCTTGTGCTCCAAGGCGGTCAGTAGTCCGCCCCATCCTTTGGCCAGGATCGCCCGGTTCAGCCCAGCCTTGGCGGCGACGTTCCTCCCCGGCTCGGCAAGCGTGCCTTTGGCAGAGGCGGTCATGTTTCGGATGTTGAGGTCCTCCACAACAACCAGTCCGTGGTCACGGGTGAGGCGGTTGGCGGTCCACGCCAGGAAGTCGGTACGCCGGGCGCGGATGCGGGCGTTCAGCTTGGTCAGCTTCGCCCGGGTAGCCGCGCGCCGGTTGGAGCCCTTCCGTTGCCGGGCGAGCTGCTGCTGAAGACGCTTGAGCCGTACCGCCTCCCCTGGGGTGACGAACTCGCGGTCACGCATCCACCCGGACGAGGTGGCGACTGCGACAGTGACACCACGATCCACCCCCACCGGGGGTTTGCCATTCGGTGCGGACTCCATCAGCCCGTCTTCGACGCAGAAGGAGATGTACCAGCGCCCACCATCCTTGAGCACGGTGGCATTGCGAAGTTGCCCGCCGAGCGGGCGTGTCCACCGGAAGCGGGTCCAGCCCAGCTTGGGCAGCTTGACCCGGCCCCAGCGACGGGAGATTCGCTCCACGGTGATCTGCTTGGGATCGGGGAAGCGGAACGTCGGCGCGTTTTTCCGCTTGGAGCGCCAGCGGACCTTGAACGTGCCGTGCGTCTTGCATGCCCGCTCAAGGTCGCGGAGCGTTTGCTGAAGCGTGTGCGACGGGGCCTCGGCCAGCCACGGGAAGTCCTTCTTGGCCTCGGCCATCTGCCGCGCCTGCTCTACGTAACCGATGAACGCGCCGCGCCGCCGATACTGTCGGCGCTGCTCCAGCGCGGTGTTCCACACAACCCGGCAGGCGTCACCGATCTTCTCGGCGAACTCCTCCTGCTCGGGGGTGAAGGCCAGCAGGTAGCGGCGTCCGGTCAGCATTCAGCGTCCCTTCTGCTGCTCGACGTACCGCTTCACCACCGCCAGTGGCGCGCCTACCTAGAGATGATCAAGGCGGGCGTATACAAGCCGAAGACGACAGACAACGGCAAGATCATCATCGATTGGGATCAGCCGTCTAGGCGCATCGAGACAACCCCCGAGAATTGGGCAACATTCGTCAAGGGGGTCAAGCGCGGCCTGTTCGACCACCTAGGGCACCCCTGATAACCCCCAGAAACGACGAAAACCCCCCGACGCTGGATACGTCGGGGGGTTCGTCTTAGAGCCTCAGCGAGGCTTACAGGGCTTCGTCGTTGTAGGAAACCTGCTCAGCCGGGCGAACCTTGCGGTAGACGTACGTCACCACAGCAGTACCCGCGGCCTGAGCACAAGCCTGCACCACGTCACCCCAATCAATAGGGCCATCCCCAAGCGTGGACAGCACGCCACCAACGGCCACGAGGGCGGCCACGAAAGCGCCCTGACCGAGAGTCGCCCACGCCCTCCTGAGGGCGTCCGAGACAGCACCAGAATCCCCAGCGTGAACCATAATCCTCCCTTAGCATCTACGAGTAGACGGGGATTCCCCACCCAATAAGCGGAGCGGCAACGGGGGGAATCCCGAAATACATGTCATCGAACCAGCATGTTTGCCCGGCTGCTGTGGCAATGAACCAGGGCAGGTAAAGGGCCGCCATAGCGGCGCCAGCGGGCGCCGTAAACGTTGCGATGACCTGCTCCCACCGGTTAGGTGTGAGCACCACACCGGGTGATTGAGCGCTTGAGATATACGCGGTGCCGGAATCCAGCCAGTCGAATCCGAGCCGAGCAGTGATACCGCTGTGCGTCGTATACACCCAGGTGTAAACGGTGTACACCGCACCCGGAGATATCGGGGCAGCATACCCGGTGCTGTAGCACCAGGTATCGCCACTGCTAACGCTCGTGATGCGCAGGGACGCGATACCAGAGCGAGCACGCGTTGTATCGCGCGCGAATTCTCCCGACCCTGTTTCCCAGCCGGTTGTGTCGGCCTCGAGCCCCTCTTGGTTCTCCGTTAGGAGATTCCCCGGTAGTGTCACGTCAGCCCACCACCACCAGGACAGTCAGCGCCGAGCCGGGCACGGACGAACCCACCTGGTCGACGTCCACGGTGATATACGCACCGTCCGGCCAATCAGTCACATTCATGCTCGCAACCCTCCCGCTGCTGGTACCACCAGCGGGGATCGTCGGCCGGTTCCCCTGGTTGGTGAAAATCGTCGCGCCATTGATATTGACATCAATGATTATTGGCGAGCCCTGTGGGGCCGTGCCAACGCTCGCGTGAACCGCCAGAATTTTCAGCGTCTCGCCATACACGTTATATAGGCGGTGTGCGCCCGGCTGCGCGGTAACGCTCCCCGCGACAAAAAACGGGTAAACGTCGCGTACCTTAATTGACCCGTCTGGTTTCAGCGTGCGGCTATACGAGCGCATCAGCCGACCACCGTAATCTGAATCGCGCCCGCCTGAACCGCGACGTCGGCCCGAACCGCCACCGTGTTAGCGTCGATGACCCTTGAGTCCATTGAAACGAATTCGCCCGTGGTGATATCCCTAAACGACGGCTCCAGCGGGTTAGGATTGCCTAGATTGTGGACGATATTGGTCCATACCCCCGGGCTAAGCGCCGGGAGCGGCGCGGTGTATAGGCCGGTAGCACCGAGGTTGGCTCGCGCTCCGCTCGCCGTAGTCGCCCCCGTGCCACCCTGAGCGATGCCAACGAGGCCAACCTTGACGCCGGATTCGTCAACAACGATCGTCGAGTTGCCCGGTTTTACGGAGAAAACCGTCCCGGCGAGATTCAGCCCATTACCGGCACTGTACGTCTGGCCACCCATGGAAAATCGGGTCCACGTTTGCACCCATGTTCCCGGTGCTCCCGTGGGGGTTGCGGTTTGAATCCACTGCTCCCCCGCATGCGTACCATCCGCGACCGCAACCAGGGTGCCGTCAATCACTTCACCGGCGGCATCAGCGTCCGGCGCCCGCGTTGCGGGCGTGGAGGGACCCTGGAACACATAGAGGCCGTTTTCCGTGCCCGTGGTTTGCCCGGCAGCAAGGAACCGGTCCCCGATGTTCATGGTGACGCCGTCGAGCATCCCGCCCGGCGCCGACAAGTTGATGTTGCCTGTCACCACCACTCGAACCGGGTCCTTGACCGAGATCCCTGCACGGGCGTCATCGACGTACTTTTTCGTCGCCAGGTCGGTGTCAGCTTGCGGATGGGCCGCATTGGTCGCCCGCTGATTACCAAGGTCAAGCGGATTCGCCGGGGAAGCGAACTGGTCTAACCTGAAGGCTCGGATATACGCGTCCAGCCCGGTAATCGTGGATGGTGGCTGGGTGCCGTGGTGGTTGGCCCGGTCGGTTGGGTCGATGGCGAGCTTGTTCAACGCGATCGTCCCATTGACGATCTTGGAGTTGGTGACCGATCCGTCCGGCAGGTCACCGCCGTCCATCCGGACCCACGCGATTCCGTTCCAGTACTTGACAACGGGCGGGCTCGTTGAGGTGTCCGTCCACTGCTGCCCGACAGCCGGGTTCGACGGCGGCGCGGCACCGCCTTCCGCAACAAACCCCTTGATCGGGATCTTGTTGAGATTAACTTGCGAGTAATAGTTGATCACATAAGCCTCCTAATGCAGATACATTACACCCGCAACGGGGACCGCCCATGACACGCGAACCACATTCGGCGGGACATAGGACTCCTCGCCGACGATCCGCTCACCGTCCAACGTCGTCGTTGTGATCTTGGGCAGGCGTGGCATGTTATAGCTCGCCTCCCACACCGTGGATGGGATGGCGAACGTGATCACCACTTCCCGTAGCGCCTCATTCACGGCCGCCGCAACGGTGTCAGAAGTCAGATATTCACTGTGCGTGTGCCCCTTCGGGGCGGCGGCAGTATTTGTGTACGCCTTGGCCTCCGCCAGAGTGTTAGCGATCGCGGCATCGGTTTCCGATTTGGTGTAGGCGCCCACATCGGATGCCTGATGAACATGATCCACCGGGGCGTACAGCGAATCATGCTGATGGGTGACGGCCGCGTATTCAGGATGCGAGTGAGGAACCGACCCGCCCCCGTAATTCGGGGCAGGGACATACGGCTCCCCCTGGGTGGGCTGGTAGGCGGCATCATCGCTCCACCAGGCGGAAAACTGCGGGTCGTTGAGGATGTCCTCTCTCTTCAGCTGGACACCCTCAATGGAGACGATCACGTCCCTGTACCGGACCTGCCCCATGATCCGGATCGCGGTGACGCGGAAGAGCCGCTGGTCGTAGACGAACCGGTCCTTCAGATACCGGCCGTGCTGGATGTCCAGCTCGGTCAGCCCGGCGTTGATCAGCTGCCGGAAGGCGGCGATCACCCGGATGGTGTCGGTCCAATACAGCCCGCCCTGCTCCTGGGTGGCCGGGCCCTCCTCGCGGATGACCTGCAGCACCGGGATTTTGACCGGCGCGAAGTAGACCCGGCCCGCACCGGCGCCCTCGTCGTAGATGTCATGAGACTGCGTCAGCTCGTGGCTGAAGCGGAAATAGTTGATCTCCTGCCCATAGACGCTTTGGTGGTCACCCAGCGCGGCGTCGATCTCATACGACTCGAAAACAGGACTGAAACGGCCCTGCTTGCGATCCAGGCGGCTCACGGGCCCCACCCGCCCCAAATCGGGCTCGGCAGACCGCTCGGGTCCTCATCCGGCGCGTCAACGGGCGGCAGCAGGCGCCGCGGCCCGGTCGGCGAGTACTCGTCGTACTCCCGCGGGGCGAAGACCGGCACGAGACGGCCGGTGGTAAGCGACACCCGACGCAAGGTGGTGACCTGGATCCGGTTCAGGCCAATGTTGAGCGCCTGGCAGAACTCGTCATAGCGTTGCTTGAGGACCGTGATCAGGTTCAGCAGCTGGTTGTACCGCTGGCTGCGGAAAAGGTGGGTTCCCTCGGCGGTGACCACGTCGACGTCGCTGGCCGCATCGGTGAGCATCGCGTACAACACTTCGATGGTGGACAGCACGACGAGTGGCTCTATTTCGATCTCTGGGAGGTTCTCCAGGGTGATCGGTTCCCGGACGACTTTGATGAAGCCGTTTTCGGTCCGGACTCGCTGGGAGGTCTCCCGATCGTGGGTGTGACGGCGGACGGCGTCCTCGATGTACCAGGTCAGCTCCTCATCGTCGAAAAGCGCGTACGCCGTTGCAGTCACCAGCAGCGTCGCCGTCGGCGGCAGGGGCTCAGTCAGCGTCACTGTCCCCTTCATCGCGTCCAGGGTGTAGTCGACCCCCTCCACCAGGTCGGTGATCGTGGAGTCCTCGACCTTGGACACGACGACGTCGGTGATCCGCGGGTAACCGGTTTCGTAGTAGTCCTTGCCCCCGGGAAGGGTGAGCCGGATCTTCTCGCCGAGGTCGCCGATCGCCGACCGAACACGCTTAAGGATCGTCTGCAGATCGGCCATAGTTAAATTGTCGGTGCCAGTGGGTAAAAAGTGGTAGGATACTCCTCCCACCAGGAACTGGAGGCCGCTACACCATGGACACTTGCACCAACCACTGCCACTGCCACTGCCACGGCGACCAGCTTTACGGCGCCTACACGGACCTCTACATGCGGGACCTGGAGCTTACGGCCCTGAACGCCATCATTGACAGGGCGATGAATGATGGGATCATCCCGGGGCCTGTGCTCCGTCCGGCCAAGCCGCCGAGCAGGATGTCGCGGATCCTCCCGATCGCGTGGAACGTCTTCCTGTGGGCGGTTGGGCTCTACATCGTGGGGGTATTCCTGTGGGCTGCCTTGAGCCCTCGCTTCTCCTGATCAGCTCCAGCATGGACGGAGCCCTGGACCGGGTCGACGCCGCACAGTCCAGGGCTCCGTTTTTTATACCTACAACCATCCGGCGGTAGCGAGCCGGTGGGCCTACTGGGTGGTGAAGGTCAGCTTGCCAATGCCGAACTGCAGGGCCTGACCGGCCAGTGCCTGCTGCCCGCTGTCAAGCTGCCAGACAAGCCTGACCTCTCCATCCGTGCCGACCGCGGCCGTTACCAGCGCCGCATAGGTCGCCTCGGCCTCCATGTCACTGGTCATTGGGCCGAAGGTGATCACGGTGGTGTTGGAGGTGCTGCTCGGCGTGGTCGCCGTCGCCGGGGACCAGGTGGCGGGCTGGCGGGCATACCCCGGGGTAGTTACCTCTGACAGCTGGGCGATGGTGGCGTTGCTCGGCGGCGGGGAGGTGAGGAGCGCCACGTACGTCTGGAACGGCGCAGTGTGCCGGACCGCGCGGCCAGTGGCGTAGTCCAGCACATCCTGGGCGCAAGAAGCCGTGGGGTAACCGGCCATTACGACACCTCACGAACGAGTGATTTGAACTGGGTGACGCCGAGGGCGATGACCTGGTCCGCGTTGTGGTTGTTGCGGTAGGTGGCCAGCACGATCTCCTCGTCGATCGCGCCGATTCCAGGAGTGCCGGGCGGGTAGACGCCTGTCACGGTCACCTCGGCGCCCGCAGGGACCATTCCGGGGCCGACACCGAAATCGTCGATCAGCTGAAACTTCTTGCCAGCGGAAATGTCCATAGTGACCACCTCGCACGATTAGTGGTAGACGTAGCCGAGTCGCTCGAGGTGGTCGGCAACGTGCTTCGGGACTTTGTACCAGCGATCCCGGTAGAAGTTGTAGGTGTTGCCATAGCCGATAGTCACCTGCTCCAGATCCGTGTTGACACGGATCCGGACCATCGGCTCATTGGCCTCTACCTTGTAAGAAAAGACGATGTCGTCGTCCTCGGAGGCATTATCCGGGGCGACCGGAGTCGGAGCGACCGTGGTGATCTTGCCCTTTCGGGCGTCCAGCTCGTCCTTGCGATCTTCGGCAAGCTTCTCAGCCTGCCGCCCGGTGTAGTCAGCGGGGCTCTTGCGTGCCACTTAAATCTCCAAAGCTCCGTCGAGTTTGTTTCCAGCAGGCCGGAGCGACGCAATCCTGATGCAATTCATCACGTCGCTCCGGCCCTTTCTGTGGTACGGTCTATGGGGTTCGGAAATCAGTTCGTCTCAAGGGTGCAAATCGAGGCGTCAGTGATAATCCCGAGACCCCAAATGGCGTACCAGGCGATCGAATGTTCTCTTCCGTGGTCGAGCACTCCGCCATCGCGAAGCTCGACCGGAAGAGAAATCGCGTGGCCGAAAGCGTTGTCGCCGATGATGTTTGCCTGATAGACCGGGGCCTGCTGCTCGGGCGGCAAATTCGGATCGTTTACAGTGACGTTTACCTGGGTGGTCTCGATGAAGACAACGTCGTCGATCCTGCCGATTTCCCCGAGAGCGAAGTTCCCCGGAGAGGCGTACTTGGTCATTTCAATCCAGGCGGGGTCATCCCGCAGCCGCCTAGACTGATGCGGGTGGACGAAGCAGACGTAGGTCTCACCCAGCCGCGGCACGTTCTTGGACGCGAGCGTCTCAACAGCATCCTTTACGAGGGCGGTGGTGAAGTGGTATTCACCCGTCAGCTGAGCGCGCGTCTGAGCAGGCTGACCACGGTCATACGGCGAAAGTGCCGTACGGTCGGTGAGCGAATACTTGTTGTACCCGTAAAGGACGCTCGAGGCCTGCAGGAGGGTGTTTCTCGCCGACTTATCCAGGTAGAGCGCCATGTTCCGGCCCAGCAGCCGGGACGCCGACGCGAGAACGTCATCAAAGCTCGCGTTGAGGAGAAGCTCCGAAACGGCAACCGCCATTCCGTGCTCGGCCACAGTAATCGAGAACTGCGAGGCCGACAGGGCGTAGGTCGTCATTCGGACACCTTCCGTCAGCTGAGAAGCGTCCGGAAGGTTGTTGTATCGCATGAAATTGATAGTGAGACCCGGCTGGACGCCCAGCTCCGTCTTCTTCACGGCGAATTGCTCGTACCGGAGAATCGGCATCGCCTGGAAGAGGATCTCCTTGCTCCAGATGGTCTGGATCGCAGGAGAAAGGGAGCTGCCGTAGGCGTACAGCGAGCCAGGAACATCAGTAGTCAGATTGGGGGTACCAGTGATTGCACTGGTCTGCGGAAGGCCAATAGCCATTGCTCAACCTCAGCCAAAGAGACCGCGATTTCTGGGCTGAGCGTCGAGTCCGAGAAGAGGCCGAATCTTTGCGTACTCAGCCATGGACATGTTCTTGATTGCTTCCGGCGTGAGCTGCTGCTGCGCCGAGTCATCCATGGGCCCGGTTGCGGTGTAACCGGCCGGGCTTACACCGCGCGGGGGCGCAGGCGGGGTCTGATTGGCCATAGCCGCCTGCACGTTCTGGGTGATGGACTCGGTCGCCTGCCGGAGCCGCTGAATGCACTCCTCGACCTCGTCCTCGGAATTACCAGTGATGAGGGGAATCAGCTCAGGCGCGACGGTCTCGTTCAGCTGCTCCTCACGGGCCCGCCGCTGGATGTAAGCCTGGAGAGCGGCAAACCGCCGCTCCTTCTCCAAAGCAGCCCGCTCGGCCTCACGCTCCTGCTCCAGCTTGCGGAAACGCTCCTCCCACTCACGCTGCCGAGCCTCGATCAGCTCTTTGGCACTCATCTCCTTCTCGGCAGCGCGCCGAGCAGCCTCCTCAGCCTCGCGCCTCGCCTTCTCCCTCTCTTCCTCCCACGCGGCAAGCTTCTTGCTCAGCTCACTGACTTCTGACTTGTACCGTTCCAGCTCCCGGTAATACTTGTCGCGCTCCTGACGGCGGAAGCGCTCGACGTCCTCCTCGGTGAAGAGGCGTCCAGTGGTGGGCTGGGGAGCCGGAGACGCCATGGGTGGCATGTCAGCCGGAGCCTGCACCGGGATCTGGGCGGCCGGGGCAGTCACCTGGTTCTGCCAGCCCTCGGGAAGCGCGTCCGCCGATCCACCGCCGATCAGCCGGATCGGACGGCCGCTGCGCAGGTAACCGATTACGTCACCAGGCTTGAAATCACGGGTCTTCACAGGGTCACATCTCCTGTTAAAGGTCGGCGTCCGGATTTCGGCGCTGTGGCAACTTCGTGCCAAACGCCTGTGTCACCAAATCTGCTGCGATTTGGTCTGCTTCCGCGCCGAGCATCTGCGTCAGCTCGTTCTTGATGGGATTAGCACGCGGTTTAGTGCTCCGGTCGCTCGACGCTTCTTGACCCGCGGGATTCGAGTTAGTGCTACTGTCTTGCGGGCGTGCTGCGTTGGGTTGATCCGGGGGTGAACCGTCCGGGTTCATCCCTGTCAACTGCATTATGGCAGCAGAGATGTACGCATTGATAATGTCAAGCGCACCCTGCTCCTTTGCGTCCTTAACGAGTTCGCGGAAGATCTCCTCCATCTTCTCGTCCGGGAATTCAACACCGAGTTCCCGGAGAGCGCCTCGCTTGGATTCGAGGCCGAGGGCCATCTTCGCCTGAATCTCGTTAAGCTTGACCAGCGCATCCGTCGGAAGGGCATCCGGCCAGACGCACTCGGTGCGGTACACAAGAGGATCCCTGGGGTCGATTTCCAGGGGCTGGCCCTCTTCGATGATCCCGTCGGTATCGGGGTTGTACCGCAAAGCCTCGGGCTCATAGAGAAACAGCGTCCGCAGGGCAAGCTCATTCACCCGCTGCAGCAGAGCGGACATGTTAATGAGCTTCGCCGCGCGCTTGTTCGTGGCAGGCAGCCACTCGATGGAAAGGGCCACGCCGGAGGTGTTGGAAATCGGCTGAACCTGCCCCAGCGCCGTTTCCGGCACACCGGCAAGCTCGTGCATGGCCCGCTTGAGCAGCTGGAGGAAGGCCAGGGGCCCGGTCAGATCGACGCCGTTTTCGAGATTGTAGACCTGGGCGTCCTTCGGCAAGCCTCCCCAGACCTTCCGGGGGCCCTTTTCCAGGTTGGACGCCTTGGCGCCGGTGATGATGGTGACCGGGGCGGCATGGTAGTTGATAATGTCCGCGATCTCGGTAGCAGTCTCGTTGTACTGCCTATTGAGCGGAATCAGGTCGTGAATGTCGGCCAGGCCCCACGGGGAACCGGATACGGAGATGTTCGGCGCGTGAGCGATGGGAATGGTGCCCAACGGGTTGGGGCGCCGGTCGATCAGGTCGTCGTTGAGGTACTCCTCGATGGTGTCATCGGTGAGGATCTCGGTATAGGTAAATACCGAGCGAGTACCCTCGAGGGTGGTCGACCAGAATTTGTACTTGATCTTACAGCGGATCATCCTCTCCCGGTCGTGTGGATGCCACTCCGGGAAGACATATGCGCTGTTCAGAGGCAGGATTCGCACCCGTCCGGGGTGGTAGTTGCCAGCTGGATCGGTCCAGGCGGGATCGTAGGCGACTTTCACGAACATGTCGCCGGACACACCGCCCTGCTGAGCGATTTCGCGGATGATCTGCTGCTTGTTGTTATCCATCTCCCACACCCGGTTCAAAAGGGCCGGGACGATATGGGAGTATTCTTTAGCCGATTGGAAAGTGACACCGCGCCCATAGCAGAAATTGATGAGGAAGTCGACCAGAGCACGGCAGTAATTGAAGGTCAGCTGCGGCTCGCCCGGCTCTCGCCGATAGGCGTAGTGGTGGCCTAAATAGAAGGCCCAGTTGACCGCATACCGGTTGAGCCGTGGCCCGTGGACTTCAAACTCTTCAGGAGGTGATGAGGCGTAATTCATCCGCCAGCTCAACGAGGCCTAGCGGGCTGATCGTAACTGCGAGATCGGCCCCGGCGTATCGCTGAGCGGGCGGATAGAACGCGATGCTCATCCTCTATCACCTCCCCTCAATGCCAACGTCAGCGGACGCATCCGGCATTACACATTTCAGGGTAGATGTGTGGAGCTGTGGAATGATAATGCCAGACCCTCAGAGTTGGGCTGTCCATGAAAGAAGGCCCCGGCACTTGGCCGGGGCCTTCTGAACGACTCAGCTCATCCGAGCTTTGCAGTATAGCACATCAGTCGTCGATGTAGGCCGGGTTCATGCGGGTGTAGTACCCTCCGGACCGGACCACAGTCTCATAAACCGGCATACCGCGGTTACCGCTCTGGGCGCCATAGGCGAACTCGCCAAGGAAAGTCGGCGCCATGACCCAGGAGGAAGAGCCGGGGTGAGCACGCTCTTGAAGAGTCTCCTCTGGGCGCTTAATCCACACCGCGGCATTCCGGTTGGTGCGGCCGGGCGCGGTCATGTAGCCCTGCATGATGCCGGTGGTGAACTCGCGCGGCACATCGCTGTCAGTACCCAGACCCTCCTGGAAACGCAGCGGGCCTCTACCACCAGGAGCGTTCGGCGCGATTTTCGCCTCGTACACCGGCGAAATGCGCTCCGGGTACTGCGGCGCCGGGGCGAGCGGGGAGGAATTCGTGGGAGAGTAGGCCATCCTTCACACTCCTGAACGGGGGTCAATTCCAGGATAAGCCAAACGGCCTTCAGGAATAGAATGGAGAGATGCTCTGCTCGACCTCCTTCATGTGATAGTCCTCGGAGGTCAAGATACAGGCCATCGACAAGCTGTCCGGGAAGTCGTCGTGAGCGTGGGCCTCATTGGGCGCCTTGGCCAGCATGTAGGGCCCGACGTATTCCAGCTCCAAGTCGCTCATTTGCTGGATGAACCGTTCGTAGACCTTGGTGGAGCGGGTCTTGGCGTGCGCTGGCCAGATGATCTTTCCGCGGTCGATGAGCTGATACAGGTGCTTCCACCGCTTGGACTGGTCCGGCCGCTGGCTGCCCAGCTCGACGATCTCGGTGTTGGGCATCAGGACCTTGAGCCGGTCGGCGACCGCGTCCCCCACGCCGCCGGTGTCGATGCCGATGGCGTGGATGTAGTAGTTGCTGAGGAACTCGACGATGCGGTGGTACTGGGTCTCCCAGGACATGCCGCCGCCCAGCTCCAGCCAGTTCAAGATGCGGTGCTCGTAGAGCCCGAATTCGTCGGGGTGGTCCCAGTCGACCCACACCACGGTGACCACGGTGGAATCCTGCTTGCGGGCCGGGTCGATGCCGACCACGACGGGCGAACGGTACCAGGCCTTCACCGTCTGCATGCTCTTGTCGCCGAGCGCGTTCAGACGCTCGCTGGTGGTGAACATTCCCTGCTCGAGCAGCCACATCAGGCGGTAGCTCAGCTTGAACTCGTCACTGTCCTCGCCGAGCACCTCCTTCTGCTTCTCACAGTGCAGCCGGTAGAGCGGGTTGGCCTTGGACGCCTCCCGGTAGTCGGCCTCAAAGTGCAGCTGCCGCTTGCCGCGCCGGACCTGATTGCGCTTGTTCTTCTGGATCTGCCGGTAGAAGATGTTCTTGGTGTAGGTCGGCGTTCCGGTGAAGACGTAGGTGGCGTTGGTCGCCGCGCCCATCGGGATGATGGACTTGGTAACCATCCGGTCGTCGGCGCCCTGGCACTCGTCGATGAGTATCAGGTGATAGGTCCGGCCCTCGATGATCGCCCGGGGGTGACAGGTCTGGCGCCGTACAAGGGACCCAGAATGAAGCGTGAGCGTCCTTCCGCGGGCCCTTACCCCATCCTGGATATCAGGATCCTGCATAAGCTCTAGAGCCCGCTCAGAGGTCAATCTGGAGACGATACGGCCATACAGGTTATCGGCCTGATCATCCACGGGGGCGAAGGCGCCGACCCAGAGCCCTTCCTTGTACTTGCCGAGCAGGTAGGGGAAGACCTTGGCCAGGGCAGGCAGCATAATCATGCAGGCGGCCACGGTGTTGGCCACTGTCTCGGACTTACCCGCCTGACGGCTGAATAGTGCCGTCAGCGTCGCGCCGTCACCAAGAACCAGGGACTCGATGATCCGGCGCGCAAATGGCCTCTGGTAGGGATAAAGCGGGTGGCCGGAAAGCTCGTCGACGACGATTAATAGCTTGTCGACGATCATGTCGACCGTCTTCTTGGTGACCTCGTCGAGCCGGATTTCCAGCTCGTCGATAGCAGAATCTCCGTCGATGGCCTCAGCTGTCAGTTGGGTGTTCTCGTCGTAATCGATGTTCTCGTCCGTCATCCGTACCCCCGAATCCACCAATTCGAGGGTATGAAAAAAGACCCGCTACTTTATAATGCGGGCCTTCTATTGCTGGCGCTCACTGCAGGGCGGCGATCACCCGCCGGTTGTAGTTCTGCCGGACCGCGTTTGCCTGATGGCGCGTCAGACCGAAGTCGTTGGCGAACTCAGTAAGACTCACCTTGAGAACCTCGAGCGCGAACACGATCCATTCGTTATCGCGATCGTTCGGATAGAACCGTTCCGCGGTGACCGCGCACCACGGGTCGTCCAACGACGGGCAGAAAGCGCGGACGCGACCCGGTTCATCGTGGACATCGAAGAGATAGGTCCCACAGGACGAGCAGTGGATCGGGTACACCGTCGTGGGCTTCTTCTTCGGCACACGCGGCTTGGACATCAGTTCTCCACCCCCCCACTCGTCAGGCCGTGGTCCTTCTCGAACGCCTCCAATGCCTTCCTGATCTCAGGTACCAACTCTGCGGGAATGAACATCCCATGGCTATAGCGCCAGCCAGGGTTGCCGTCGTCGTCAACTGCCCACACCTTGGTGCGGATCTCGAGAGCCGTGTGGCCCCGGTACCCGATCTCGTTGACGACAAGCCTCTTCGGGTTGCGTCCCTCAACGATCTGGCACTCGAAGTACGTCTTCCGCTGCACCTGCTCGATCAAGGCCATCTTGACTTCTCCTTACCACGTGTCTTGCTGCCACCTACACGGTACTGAATATGCGTACGACTTGCAAGTCGAACACAAGCCTGTTGCCGTGGCAGCAAGCAACGTTGCTGCCGCACTGCTGCCACTGTCCCGACGCTTCCGCTGCCCCCCGTGCTGCCGTCGACACCGATAGGTGAGCGTGTTGCCACCGCTGCCGCTAGATACTGCCGGGCAATGAAGAAGGGGCGGCAGCGACGCTTTGCTACCGCCCCGCTTTGCCGCTATCTACTACACGACTGCTGCCGCACCGTCCTGCTGCCGCTCCTCGGCGCTGCCACTGTCCTCGGCGGCAGCCCGCTGCCGCTCATCCTCAAGACGCTGCCGGGCAACCTGCAGCGCCGCCCGGACCGTGCGGATGCTCGCCTCAGAGAAGAGGTGCTCCACATCCGTGGCCCGCACGGCGTAGATGTCGCCGTTGTCCTTCTGTACCTCCCTCAGGTACGGCAGCACCTTCTGCACGTGCTCCTCGGCCACGCGCGGCAGGCTCGATCTCTGCTGCCGATGCCTCCGGCGCGCTGCCGGATCCTGCACGAACGGCAACACGGCCGCACCGTCCTGCTGCCGCTCCTCGGCGCTGCCACTGTCCGCGGCCGAGGATACTGCCGGGGTGCTGCTGCCACTGTCCGCTACCACCGAAACGCTGCCGCCGTCTGCTGCCGAGATGATGCTGCCACTGTCCGCTGCCGTCTGCGGCGCCGCCGGGATGCTGCCGTTGCCTGCTGCTGCCGGTTTCTCCGCTGCCGCCAGCGAGACCGCTGCCGCTTTCGGCAGCGTTTCCGGGGTGCTGCCACTGTCCGCCGCTTCCGGTGCTGCCGCCGGGATGCTGTCAGCCTCCGCTGCCGCGAGCGAGACCGCTGCTGCGGCAGCGTGCTGCCACTCCTTGGCAGCACGGACGGCGCGCACCACGAGCGCGAGCATGTGGAGGAAGAGCGCGGCGATCGCGGACGGCACCGGCACGAGGAGGATCTTGTACGTCAGGGTGATGAAGATCGCCCGATCCTCCAGTGCCTGCGACAGGGCGCCAAGCGCGTTGGTGGCCACCCAACCGAGGACGGCACCGATGAGCGCGGAGCGGCGGATGTCGCGGAACTCCGGCGGGCTCATGAAGTAGACAAGCGAGGAGACCATCTCATAGGTCACGACGGCAACAGGCATGGTCCACGCCAGCCATTCGTATCCGATCTCCTCGCCAAGGTGGTACAGGTGCCGGATGTTGACCGACACCGAGATGAGGAGCGTCGCCGGGGCGATCACGCCCACGGTGGCCACCACGAGCGTAGGTAAGCGAGGACGCAACACTGAGCCTCCTGTTCTTGGTGGACGGGCTCAGCCTACCGGCTCGGCGATCTCTAAGGCCAGCTCTTCCGGCGAAACCTACGGTTCCGTAGGTCCTCATTCGGGGCCTCGCTACCCCTTAAAGGGTCCTCAAACCTGCGAACACGGGGGGTGTTCACCGCCCAACTTGACGATCGCGGAGAGTGAGGTGTTTAGTTGGGATGACCTGGGCAAACTTAGGATTTGATCATGGTCTGAAGATCAAGCCCTAACTACCGCTTGACAACTTCCAGTTGTGAGGCTAAGCTCGCGTTTGCCCAGGTCAGAAGGGCAATGATGAGGAGTCACCCCTCAAAAAAGTATTAAAAGGAGCTTCAATGGGCGCGAGCAGGTCCTCAAAGTCGAACGGGGCCTCAAAGTGGTTCAACCTCGGCCGCGGGCTCGGATCGTGGCGCCGAGTCAGCAGCTGCACGCACAAGGATCAGCGACGCTGCGACTGCAAGATCGAGGCCCGCTTCTACGATGCCATCACAGGCAAGCAGCGCCACAAGGTGTTCCTGACCAAGCAGGACATGGAAAGGTTCCTGGCTGCCAACTACCAGGAGCGCCTGAAGCGCCAGGGCATGCCTGTGGTGTCACCTGAGGGCGACATGCCGACCTTCGAGCAATACGCCAATCAGTGGCTAGACGGTAAGGAGGAGCTTCGGCCCAACAGCCGGAGGCAGTACATGTCGGCCCTCCGGACGTACGCCTTCCCCGCATTCGGTGACAAGCCGATCAACAAGATCACCAAGATCGACATCGAGCGGCTGAAGACCGAGATGTACGAGAAGGGCGTTTATGAGGGTACGGTCAAGACCCTCATCAAGTTCGTCCTGGGCCCGATCTTCCGTCAGGCCGTAGAAGACGGCTGGCGGGCAGACAACCCGGCCGATCGCCAGAAGACGCGCAAGGTTCCGACCGCGGATCGCTACATCCCCTCCGTGGAAGAGATTCACAAGATCGCGGACTGCATCAATCCCTTCTTCCGCGTCGCCATCTACCTGATGGCCGGGGCCGGGCTGCGCGAGGGTGAGATGCTCGGCTTCAGCCGGGATTGCATCCTGGAAGACAGCTTGTGGATCTACCGCCAGTGGACCCACAGTGGGTCCTGGGGACCGCTGAAGTACTTTGAGGAAGGAGAGGGACGTCACGTTCCGCTCAGCAACCTCTTACGAGAGGAGCTTGAGCGCCACATCGAGACCTACAACATTCCCCCAAATGGGGTCCTCTTCCCCTCGGATGTGATTCCGGACCTGCCGGTCAACAACAGCAGCTTCGACCGTGAGCTGAAGAAGGCGGTTATCCGAGCCGGTTTGGAAGACAAGGCCATCACCGCTCACAATTTCCGGCACGCCTTCGCCACCTACATGGTCCAGAAGGTGGACGTGGCCACTGTGTCGAAGATGCTGGGCCACAAGTCGGTGCAGACCACCTACAAGACCTACATCAAGTCCATCCCGCCCGCCTGGGCCCGCGCCGCCGCCGTCGCCCAGGACTACCTCACCTACGGCACGTCGGCACAGGCCACCAAGGACCGCGAATCCCGGATCCAGGACCTGCTGGCAGAGCTGACCGCCCTCGGCGTCCAGGTGACCATCAACGAAGCCGTCTAGACGGCAAAGAAGAAGGGCCCCTCGAAAGGGGCCCTTTTGCTATGCCCTGCTACTGGCGGGCTTTACGATCAGGCCGTCGCCGTCATAGGTCGGGCACAGCTGATCACGTCGTGGTCCGGGTCATCGCCGGTGCCGTTACACGTGGGGCAGCCGCGCTTCTTCTGCCCATGCGGCTCCTCGGGGCATCCCCGCACCTGGCCATAGCCGTCGTACGCGCTGCAGCTCTCGCCGTCGACCGCGCCGAGGCCGTTGCACTGCGTGCACCGCGTGCAGCAGGGGCAGTCGATGAACTCATCGATCGTGGCGTCGAAGCCGCCGTCGTAGATGTCGTTAGGCGCGGCCCGGTGGACGAAGCCGTTGATGAAGTCACGAGTCAGGCGAGGAAGGTCACCGGGCTGGAGCGGCCGGTAGTCGACCCCCTTGGGGGTGTGAACGAGGGCACGCACCTCCCACGCGTACTTCACCCGACCGTGGTCGCCCTCGTTGTGATAGTCGACGAGGATCTCGACGATCAGCCCCGTCTCCTCAGGAGAGACCTTGAACCTGATCCGCTCATTCTCGTCCAGAAGGAACGAGACCCGGGTCTGGGGGATGACGACTCTCATACTCTGATCCTTTCTCTGGGGCTCTTCTGGTGCTCCTCAGCGGCCCTCCTGGGCCCGTTTCGCGTTCAAGGCCTGCTCCACCACCCACAGGGGGACCACGGCCGCCACATGCCTGCCGTTGCGTGTGAGGAAGGTGATTCGCCCGGCATGCTCGGCCTGGGCGACCATGGTACCGATCTTGTGCCGCGCCTCAGTCAGTCCGACTTCCCGCTGATCATCACTCATGCGCACAGTATACAGAATGCTCATTTTGACCTGGCCTTCCAGTGAGCCGGGCGGACCGGGCCCGCCCAGCCGGACAAGAAGGTCAGGCAACCTCGGCCGCGGGAAGCTGCCTCTTAAGGCTGTCGTTCTCCGCCTCAAGCGCGTGGATCATGCCGCGCAGCCTCGCGATCGTGGTCACGAGACGCTCACGCTCCCGCTCCAGCTGCGCAACCTTTTCCCGCTCGGCCTCGAGCTTATCCTTGATCGGCGCGCGCAGCGCGTCCCCGAGCCTCACAGGCCGGGTCTCCCACAGCCAGTCCTTGATGTGCGCCCTGACGTCGCCAGGGAGCTCGTGCGGCTGGAAGGTCTGCACCTTGCGGCCGTCCGATGACTCGGCAGTCACGGTGAACGTAGGGTCTCCCGGGCTCAGAACGTCGTGGTCGTGCCAGACGGTGGTGTACTCGGCGGCAACGCCCTTAAGGACCCACAGCTCGTCCGCGGCGCGGAACATGATCCAGAGAAGCGGGTTCTCCACGCGCAGATTGCGCGTGATGACCTCCTTGTACTTGATACCGATTTCCGTCAGAACGTCTTCCAGCTTCACGGCCCGATTCCTTTCTGGCTGATCCTCCAGTGGGCCGGGGGACCGTCCGGCCGGAATGGTCGTGTGGCCGGTAACGCCGAGCTTCTCCAGCTTCTGTGCAAGCTGCTCAAGCCGGATGGCCAGCGCCTTCTCGTACCCCTCAGCGCTTGTCACATACCAGAGTGTACAACATGAGCAAGATGTACACAATGCACATCTTGTGCAGAGCGTGCAGGATCGTGCCGGACGCGCTGCGGATCATGTTCGCGATCCGCAGGTCCTCGTCCGGTCGGTCATCCTCCCGCTGCCAGGGGCCTGTACGCCGATAGCCGAGGCGGTCGAGCACCTCATCCAAGCTGACATCGGGCAGTGGAACCTCTGGATGATCCCGGACCTCACCGTCGTTGATGATCAAAACGTTGGCCCGGGTATCCCAGACCTCGACCATCTCGGACCATGCGATCTCATCAGGAGCGGGATAAACGAGAGCGGTGTACAACGGGTATTCCTCCGTTGAATCAGGCGGCATTCCGGCCGCTCCTCGCGCGGGGTCTATTGACGTGCTCCCCGGCCTGAAGGCCGGGGCTTGCGCCGCCAAACTACCGGTCAATAACGTTTGGGACAACTAGTTCTCTTCAACTGTTGGAACGAGCTATGCTGGTTCCAGCAAAGGGTAGAGGAGGCAGATGTGGCGCACCATGCGTCGCCCCCAATGGGGTACCCTTCGCCAAGCCACAGGTCTGAGAAGCCCAAGAAGGGGCTTGGGAAGAAGCTCGCCATCATCGGAGCGTTCATAATCAGCAACGTGGCCTCATGCACGGCTGGCGGACTTTTCTTCGCTGCTGGTGATGCTCTTAACGAAGCGTCCGAGCAGCAGCAGCGCACCACGATAACGTTTACCGCCGACCCTCCGAAGGCTCCGCAGAGCGAGAAGCCGAAAAGTGAGGCTAAGACCGCTGATTCGGAACAGGTTACCGAGATTGGCCCCGGCACCTATGTTGTCGGTGTCGAGATCAAACCCGGCTACTACAAGACGAAGGGGCCTGATGAGGATGGAATCTGCTACTGGGCACGGTTGAAAGACCTGAGTGGCGGGCTGAACTCCATCAACAACAACGGCATTGCCGAGGGTCCCACAACGATCCAAATCCTCCGCACGGATAAGGCGTTCGAGACTCGCGGCTGCCAGCCCTGGGTGCCCGTCAAGATCTCCTGACTCACACTTCGCGTCCCCCGCTTGCGGGGGACGCGACACCTTTATCGGATCCCTCAGAGGAGACCCCCGCCTTTAGACGGGGGAGGAAGTCAACCGGTTCCGCAGGCTGTCGATGGCACCGAGCGCCTGCTGCAGCCCGCGTTCCGCCTCGTCGAGAAGGAACGAATCCGGCTTCTTAGCGTAATCCTCCATGGCCTTCCACGCCCCGGCCATGGAGGCGTCGACGAAGTTCATCACCTCGCCCGCGGGCAGCCGGTCAAGCCGCTTGGCCGCCTTGAGCCGGATACTTTCCCGCCCATCATCACGCCGCCGGAAGAATCCCACTAGTCGTCCTCCAGCAGGCCCAGTGCGTCCACGATCTTCCATTCCTCATCCAGGCTGGTGACGGATCGGGCGACGTCTTTTCGCATCTGCTGGCGCTCGAACCGATCCAGCAGGCGCCCCTCGTCGTCGAAAAGCTGATCCGGCCTCGCCTTGATGGCGAGCGCCATAGCAAGGTCCTCATCTTCGGCGGCGCCGACCCAGATCCCAGCGACGAAACCGATTCCACCGATGCGGAGCACTAACGCCTTCCCCATCCGGTAGGGGTAGAGGACTTCCTGGGTATCGGCGATGTGGATCAGGTCGGTTCCCCGCTTAAGACGCAGGATCTGGAAGTAGAACGGCCCGACCGTCAGAACCTTTGCCATACCCCGCACCGTAGGCAGCAGCGCGGTAAGACTGGTAACGCTTAGTTAGTGCATGCCCGTCGGAATATCCAGCTCGGGCTCGTGCGCGTAGGAGTAGCGGTTGAGAACGCGGTTTATAAACCGTCCCGGGCTGGCTGCCTGCTGGAAGTCTTCCCACACCCGCGGCGGGACGTTGTAATACCCGTAGACCTTACCGTTCCTAAAGCGGATGCGAAGGGTGCGGGTGGAGAAATCGTAACCGGCGGCGAGCGTCCGCGGCCGGGGCGGGTTAATCGACGGGGTCGGCTGGTAGGGCAGCAGGTAGACGTCGTTGCCCTCCTTGGCCATTTCCAGCGCCCACCACGCCATGGGATCCATCTCGATCCCCTGCGGGCGGTCGGAGCGCTGGCGGATGCTCCGGGTGAGCCCGGACTGCAGCATCCGGTCTCGTGCGGCCCGCTCCTCGTCCGTGGGCGCGAGAATGTCAGCCCATCGGTCCGCCGACCTGGTCGGCCGGGTCTGTCCCTCAAGGACGTCCTGTAGACGCTGCGCCATCCGCTGCGCGCTGCGCTCGGGCAGACCGCGCCGGATCGGTATGCGGCGTGTGGTGACGCGCGGCGTGGGCGGCTTGGGTGGCTGCGCCTGCTGCTGCTGTTGTTGCTGAGCAACCAGCCGGGCGGTCGTCTTGGCGCTCTTTTGGGCGTACTTTCGCGCTCGATGTGGGTTATGGCGTTTACGCATGACGTCTCCGGTGAACCGAGTGGCCCCGCCGCCAAATTTCTCGGCAGCGGGGCCGGGGAATCACATCAGCTGCCCGGGTACTCGGCCTTGTACGGCGTCATGCCATGGCCGTAAATCTCAGCGGAAGTCACCGGCGGCGGACACGCAGTAGGCTTCTGACACGTCCACCCGCGGTACCGCTCATACCAGTCACAGCCCCAGTAATTCGGAGTTGAAGTGTCCGCAGGAGATCTAAGCGCCATCCGGCGCCTCCTTTCCTCTATTCACAATCCAGTATGATTCGCCCCGGCTCAAATGTTGTACCGTCCACCCCGGAGGGTACTCCTCCGGGAATTGCTCGTGATAGCAGCCGGGCGGGCCATAGTGCTGGCCCTCGTGGAAATAGCAGGTCTCAACGTGCATGGTCCTCACCGCTCAGTTTTACAACCTGTTCGAAGCGCTCCCGGATGCGTTGGATTTGAAGGGCGCCCGCCCGCATCTGCTCCAGGTAACCGCGGATCTCTTCCTGAGAGGTACAAATGATCTCCATAACCTCGTCTAGTGGTTCGCGGTTCGCTTGGATGTCCCAGCTCATGTCGCCTCATTCCTCGTCCGACGCCGCCTTAGCCTCGGTCAGCAACTGCTGGACACTCTCAAGCGTCTTGACCAGATCAGTGAATGCGACCGCGTTGATCCGGGCGGCCTCGACCGCCCCTTTCGCGAGCGGGATGACCTCTTCAATGCGCCTAGTCAGGCGGCTATTCTCCGCAGCGAGCCGCTTATTCTCGTTGACCACACGGCGATAAGCCGGGCCCGGAACGATGCGCTCTGTAATAAAGAGATATAGGACGAGCCCCGCCAGCGGACCGAGCACTGGCAACTCGGAGGCGAGGTCAGCAGGCTCAAAAGACAACGGTACCGCCGATCCAGTCGGGGGAATTTCCTGAATCGATGGTACCGTTTGAGCGTTTTATACTGTTAGTACGAGTTAATGATGTCGCGGATTTCGTCCAGCGAGATCGGCTTATACCACTCGGGCTTTTCGACCTTGCCGTCGGCGCGCTTCTTAACCCGCCCGGTCTCCGGGTCGATCTTCGTCTTATTGTTGGCGTCGACCGCCTCGAAGACCTCATCGAGCGGGATGCCGAAGACGTCGGCGGTGCCGTAGACCACATATGCCAGGTCGGCCAGCTCCTTGGCCAGCCGGGCGATGTCGCCCTCCCCCTGGTACAGCGCCTTCAGCTCGGCGATGACCTCGGCGAACTCTTCCTCGATCAGCGTCGCCCGCAGCCGGATAAGGTTCTGCCGCTCGGCAGGGTTGTTCAGCTCGAAGATCCGCGGCTGGTTGACCGCCTCATGCCACTCGCGGATCAGCAGCATCGGGTTGATGATGTAGGTGAGATATTCCTGTGTCACTTGCGCTCCAGGGGAAAAAGCAGAACCTGCCGGGCGAGCTTCTGCCGCTCGCGCCATTTGTCCTCGCACACCCAGAAGGTGATGCGCTCACCGAGGATCTCGGTTTCCCACCGGCGGTAGGTCACGATGCGCCACCGCGGGCACTCCGGGTTCTCACACGCCGCCCCCAGCTGAGGATCCCATGCCGGAAGGGAGACGGTCTCGGCCCAGCTTTCAATGACGTCGCCCGGAAGAGGCCGCCCGTGCCGCGGCCCACCGAGGAAGACCTGGCAGTAGGCAGGTTCAGTCGGTGTGTCGGTGGTGGTGCACACGATGGTCTCCGTCCGCTATGTACAGCGTTTGACGGTAGACCCCTCAAGTTGAGATGCGTCAAGTTGGGAAAAAAAGGGCCGGTCCCCCGGAACCAAGTTCCACCAAGAACTGGGAGGCCTCGGGGGACCGGCTTGCGTCGATCTTACTGGCGAACCCCGCCGGATGCGAACACGTCGCTCGGATGGTGGCCGATGGTCGTCCACTGGAAGCCGGGACCGACGGCGCCGTAGAAGGCGTTGTAGAACACCTCCCCGACACTCTTGTCCCGGGGAACGGCCTCGACGTGAGCGATGATCCGCCACCGGTCGGAGCTGTCGCCGAGCTTACGCGCGATCGACTCGACTTTCCGCTCGCACCATGCTTTGGCCGCCTGCTCGTCGATGTAGTACGGAACAGACGGCCGAAGGTGCTTGCGAGTGTTACCGCTGGGGAAGCTGACGTAGGCGAACCAGACAACTGGAGGGACTAAGCCACCGGTGCTCTCCTCCGTCGGTGTGGTGGTGAAGAACACTAGTCACCTCACACAAGCAGGGCATCAACCTTTCCGGCCTTGGCGGCAGCGACCAACGCCGCAATCTCGCTCTTGGTGTAGACCAGGACCGGGCCGTCAGGATCCGTGGACTGACGGACACCGATCTGACCGTTGGGCAGCTTGGCCATCTCCACGCAGTTGCCCTGCGAGTTCGAGAAGCGGTGCCACTCCACGCCCTTCAGCTCGGACGCGAGCATGCCGTTATAGACCTTGATGTCCATGGAATCCACGGTAGCGAACCTGTGCATACCTGTCCATGCCCTCTCGTGGATATCTCTGCATGATCCCAAAACTCCCTGGTCAGACGCCCTTATCTAGCGTCGGGCCCATGGAATGGGACCCGACGCGCCCGAAGTGGCGGCAGATCGCCGAGCTGATCATGGAGCGGATCGATTCCGGCTACTACGGCCCGCACAGCCTCATCCAGGAGGTGCGCCTAGCACAGGAGCTGGAAGTCAACCGGCGCACGGTCCGTAAGGCCATCGCACACCTACGCAGCCTAGGAATCCTGACGACCGAACCAGGTATGGGCTCTTCTATCGCCAAGAGAAACGGCGATGAAACTGATCAATAGAGGGCCGGTTGATCACCTCACCGGCGTGAGTGTAGATCCAGAGGCCGGGCTCGGCGCGGTGCCGGGCCCGGCCTTTTCGTTGCGCTAGTGCACGGTGGCGGCATTCCGGACGGCGAGCGGGTGGCAGCGAGGGCAGCGAGCAAGACGGCCGTCGGGCAGTTCGACCATCCGCTGAGGTCCGCACTCTCCGCACTTGGGCGGCGTTTCCGGGCGGTCCTTGGGCTGCTGGGTGACGCGGTGGAAAGCGTCGATCAGCTGATCGTCGCTGAAACGCTCGATGTACCGGTGCCAGGCGCCGACCGGCCTCCCGCGCTCGGCAGCCTCCCGGCCCAGCAAGGCGACGATGGCGCGGGCCTGGTCGAGGGTGATGCCGATGCCGCGACCAACGATGTGCCGGGCGGCGATCTCGGTGGTGAACTCGACGATACGCCGGGTCTTCCTCGCCGGGATCTCCTCGTCGTCTTCACGGAGCCCACGCGGAGAAGAAGAAGAGATCTTCTTCTTAGATCTATGGGAGATAGGGCGGTTCAAATCGAACCGGCTACTGTGCCAAATCGAACCGCCTACACCGGTCGTAGGAGGTTCGATCTGGACCTCCTTCTCCTCCAGTTCGGATGCCAAGGAGGTCTGAATCGAACCGCCTTCCTGCCCAGTTTCCACAGACTTATCCACAGTGTTGTCCACAGAATCTGCGGAGATATCCACAGATTCATCCACAATGGGCGCGAGCGGGAGGAACCGGAAGACGGCGACAGCCCCGTTGTGGCCACTAGAGACCTGCTCGAGGATGCCGAGCTGGCGAAGCTTGGCGATGATCTTGCGCATGTCGCGGTCGTTCTTGACCATCGCCCGGCGAAGAATCTCGGGATCGTAGACGCTACCGGTGGTGACCCTCGTCTCGTCCGGCGTGACGTCGGCGATCACCAGCGCGACCAGCTTCTCGCGGTGCGTGACGCCGTCCGTGACATGAGCCATGACCTCGCGATAGAGCCGGTACCCCATCAGGCGATCACCCCTGACAGGGCCGAAACGAGGGCAGCACGACAACAGAGCGTGGTACAATAACCCATGATGATCTGATTCAAGGATCAAGGGCCTCGGCACCGCCGGGGCCCTAGCCGTTTGCGCCGATGTCTGGTGGTGTATGCGGTGACCCTACATCGCGTACCAACTTCGTTGTCAATCTGTTCCCAAGAATCTTATGATGCAGGACATGAAGAAACCACTCAGCCTGTCCGTTGAAGACGTCCTCATCGAGCGCCTGAAGGGAGCCGCCGAGCGCGCCGGGACCAACGTCTCGGTCATCGCCTCGAGGGCGATCGAGCAGTACCTCGTCCGTGATGCGATGCAGCAGCTCACCGGCGACGGCTACCGTGGCCTGCCCGGCGAGGACGTCGAAGCCGCCTGGGAGCTTGCCGAGCGCACCACCGAGGTACTCGCCCGGTGAGGCGCGGTGAGGTCTGGGTCATCAGCACACTGCGCGGCCGGGAGCGCCGGGTGCTCGTCGTCGGCGCCGACGCCGCATATGAGAACCTGCCGAACGTCCCAGTCGTCCCTGTCGAGGACGTCGGCTACGTCCGGGAGACGCTGGTGACCGTGCGCATCGACAGCCCGGTCGAAGGAATCGCCATCGCCCCTGGTATCGCCCCGGTCTCCAAGGCCGCCGCAGTGAAACGGCTCGGCACCGTCCCCACCCACACCATGGACCAGGTGGACATGGCACTGCGGGCGGTCCTCGAACTTTGACGCGCTCCCCGGCCCCAGGCGGCCGGGGTCTTTCATATTCGCGGGCAAACGAAAGCGCCCCGGGCCCGGACCCGGGGCGCTCCGCCTATCCCCGCATACGCGGGGAGCACCGTCCGGTACCTCTGTCCGTGGGGACATCCCCGCATACGCGGGGAGCAAGTACCCGGAGGTACCGGACCCCCACAAATGTGGGGAGGAATGAACACCCCACTAGTGTGGGGAAGCGAAACTTGACCCGTTTCGGGTCACCCCCACGTGCGTGGGGAACCTCCGCTGTCGCGAAGGATGGCTCCAGCATAACCGAAGCGCCACCACTCCGGAAGCGGTTTGGAAAATCTACTGTTTGCCCTGATCGTCACGTAAGCTACCGTCGGTGCCGTCCGCAGTGATCTCGCGCGGCATCACCGCTCACCCCCGGCCAGCATGGTGGCGAGCACCCGGCCGCGCCGTGCCCGCGTGTCAACGCCCCAATCCTGGTTGGCCACCTGCAGCAGGTGCATGACCGCCGCCGGGTACGCATCCGCCGACACGGTGCCGAGCCGGATCAGCTCCGGCAGCCCACAAGCCTCCAGCTTGAGCTCGGCGATGCGCCGCAGCCGCAGCGCGAGGTTGGGGATGCTGTCCGGGCATGCAGCCTGGTCCACCGCAGGCCACAGGGCGCTAATGTACTCCTCCAGCAGGGTGGACCACACACCCCCGCCATCAACGGCTGCGGTGGCGATGTCGCGGGCGACCAGGTGCGCCGCCAGCAGGGGGACCCCCACGTAGAGGGCGGCGTGCCCGGTTGCGCCGAGCGACCGCCCCAGGCGGGGTGCCGCGTCCGCGAAGACCCGGCGCGTCAGCTCCACGTCACCGGATCCATGCAGTGCCGCATCGGCGAGGATGGGGCCACCAAACCACCACACATGATCCCGCGTGGTGGCCCCGTAGGGGTGAGCCCACGCGGGGACGCGCTTGAGATGCTCACGCGCCCACTCGAGATCGTCTTTGATAGCGTCTACGACCGCATTTACAACGTCAAAGTAGTGCATGAATCCTCCTAGGGGTGTGGCCCCCGGATTCCCGGGGCCCTCCTCCGTGAGTCGGCTGGTGCTGTGTGCAATCTGAGTATGACATGCGTTGTGTGTCAATGCAAGTCCAGACACAACAATGGTCAGGGCCGCCGTCAAGTCGTTCGGATGGACGTACCTCGTCCCAAGATGCAGTCTGATCAGCAGCACAAGAAAACCCGAGCCGCGGAAGTAGCTGTGTATAGTCAGGTATCGTCAGGCATGCCCGGCCTTGTCCCCCACCGGGGCCGGGCGCTCTCGCCAAGGAGCCCCCATGGCCAAGAAGAAGGGCATCCCGGTCGTCTACATTCCGATCCTTCTGGTGGCCGGATGTCTCGCTTCAATGTGCGGCGACGGCGACACCTCATCGATCGTGGCGTCGTCTCCTTCCCCCACCCCGCAGGTGATCCCGAACGTCGTGGGTAAGACCGTCGCCCAGGCCGAATCCGCCCTCGCCAAGCAGGATTTCTGGGTTCTGACGGAAGCACTCGGTTCCTACTGCTACGAGAAGACAACGTGCCAGGTCATCAAGACCAGTCCGAAGCCGGGCTCGCCGGTCAAGTCGGAGCGTGAAACGGTCCGGCTCTACTACATGACCGACGAGGAGATCCGCTTCTACCGCAAGCACAGGACCATGCCCAACGTGCTTCGGTGGGATGCCGACAAGGCGGATCGCTTCTTCGACCCCATCGAGTATTTCGTCAGGACGAACCCTAAGCAAACAACTTCTGTTCCTGCCGGAAAGTGGCTGATCATCGCTCAGTCGCCCAAGCCTGGTGCTCGGATCAAGCTCGGCACGAAGATCACGCTCACGGTCGGCTACAACTACAGCACCACGACCGGACGCAGCAGCTACGACGTCGACAGCAACTGGAGTGTGTCCAAAGGACGCAGCAGTATCGGCGGAAAGATTCGTCGCAAGACGAGGTCCTACTTCCGTCGCCTGTGGTGACAAGGAGCTAAACCGTGGCCGTCGTACGTGAGGGCGTGTTAGCCACTTGCTGCCATTGCAAGCAGGCGATCGTCTCCGGATACACCCCATATGGGGTCATCTGGTTGGCGGTCAAGAAGGACCCTACAGGGAAGCTGAACCGGCGGGAGTGTCCGAAGCACCGGCTGCTACTCATCCGAGCCCTTGGCGACCACGAGCCCGAAGAAGAGGAAGCGGAAAGAGCCGCCTACCAGGAGTAGACCTGTAGGACCTGATAGCACACCAGGGAGTTGCCATGTCTCAGCGGACCGCCGCCTTCGCCGCGACGTTATGCGTGGCCGTGGTCGGCACCGCCGCCACCACGTGGTACCTCGTCCGCGGCTCTGCCGAGGACACCGCCGCCTCCGCCGACGGCCGCGCCAACCTGGTCGTCGCCCAGACCACCCCGGCCACGGCCAAGCTCAGTAAGCCGGTCCAGCCGCGCACCGAGGCCGCAGCGCGTCAGGCCGCCAAGACCGCCCTCGACTCCTACGCCGCCGGAAACTATGCGGCGTTCTGGAAGTCCTGGGACAAGGAATCGCAGCAGGTCGTCAGCCTCCGCGACTACGTCCGGCTGTTTCAGATGTGCAAGCCGATCGCCGAGGGGTTGCGGTTCGACATCAACCGGGTCGACGTGACCGGCACCACGGCTACCGTCGAGGTGACCCGGCTCAACATGGCGTTCACCTACACGCTGAGCTACGAGGACGGCCGGTGGCGGTTCGTCCTTCCCGACGAGAACAAGACCCAGTACAAGGGGCGTACCGTGGAGCAGATCGCCCAGGAGTGGAAGGCCTCTGGCCGGTGCGCCGAGTAAGGGAGGTATCCGGGTGAGCCTTCAGTTCCCCCACCAGCACGCCAGCGAAGTTGAGGCCTTGCTCAACCGCGCCAAGTACCGCGATCTCACGACCGAAGAGAAGCTGCTTTTCGCGACGATGGCGGTGGCGCAGTCGAATCTCGCCGTCGCGTCGGCGATTCAGCAGCTGGGATCGGAGTTGGGGACGATTATCAGCCTGCTCGAGAACATCAGTTTCCGGCTCGAGGGTATCCGTCAGACCATGTTGCACGGGTGACAAGAGAACCAGGTAATAGCCGCCGGGCGGCTCGGGGAATCACCTCTCTGCCGCAATCCCTACCAGAGTGGCCAGAGCGTAAAGAACGTGCAATAATAGGCGCAGTAACCGCTCAACGGGTGTGGAGGTTCCGTGCCTACGGAGGTTGTGCTCAAGGCGTACAAATTCGCCTTGGCTCCCACAAAGGCGCAGGAGGAGCTGCTGCGCCGGTACGCTGGCGCGGCCCGTTGGGCGTACAACCACGCCATTGCAGAAAAGATCAGGGCGCACCAGGAGTATCGCGCCCAGGTGGACGCGCTGGTCGCCTCCGGTATTCCGGAGGACGAAGCCCGCAAGCAAGTAAAGGTGCCGTTGCCCACCAAGCCGAGTATTCAAAAGGAGTGGGTTCGCACTCGCGGGGACTCCCGCAAGGGGATTGACGGCATCTGCCCGTGGTGGTGGGAGGTCAACAACTACTGCTTCCAGAGCGCGTTCACGGACGCTGACGCGGCCTGGAAAAACTGGCTTGACTCCCTGCATGGCAAGCGTGCTGGTCGGCGGATGGGTTACCCCCGATTCAAGAAAAAGGGGCGCTGCCGCGACTCGTTCCGGATTCACCACAATGCGAAAGCGCCATCTATTCGGTTGACCACCTATCGCCGGTTGAACATCCCCAAATTTGGCGAAATCCGCATTCACGGCTCCGGCAAGCGGCTGGCCAAGATGGTGGCTGCGGGCAAGGCGGTAATCCAATCCGTGACCGTATCCAGATCAGGTCACCGCTGGTTTGCCAGCGTGCTGTGCAAGATCACGGTCAACCTTCCCGACAGGCCAAGCCGTCGGCAGCGCACCAACGGCACGATAGGCGTCGACATTGGCGTGATCCACGCCATGGCGTTCTCCAAGCCGGTAGACCTGAAGGATGGTAAGGGTCCCCGGGATGTGGTGGACAACCCGCGCCACCTGAGCGCGGCCATGCGGCGGCTCAAGCGAGCCCAGCGCGCCCTGTCCAGAACCCAGCCTGGCAGCAGGCGGCGCGAGCGCGCCCAGCGAAGGGTAGCCCGTTTGCACGCCCTCGTTGCCCAACGGCGCGCCACCTGGCTGCACCACATTTCCAAGCGCTTGACCACGAGCTTCGCCACAATTGTTATCGAAGACCTGGATGTTGTTAACATGACCAGGTCGGCGCGCGGTACGCGTGAAAACCCTGGGCGGAACGTCCGCGCCAAGGCTGGGCTCAACCGGAGCATTTTGGATGTTGCCCCGGGAGAATTCGCGCGCCAGCTCGATTACAAGGCGTCCTGGTATGGGTCTAAGGTTCACCGCGTGGACCGCTGGTTCCCATCCAGTAAAACCTGCTCGGTGTGCGGCTGGCAAAACCCAAGCTTGACGCTCGCCGAGCGGCTTTTCAAATGCGACCATTGTGGTACGGTCATAGACCGGGATATTAATGCTGCCCGGAACATTGCCGCACAGGATTCCGTCGCCCCCGACGGGGGGGAGACGTTAAACGCCCGTGGAGTCCTGGTAAGACCTGCTGGCTCCGGCCAGTGGGCGCGGGACGGTGAAGCGGGAAGGCTCCTTCGGGAGTCACCCCAGCGGAGTGATCCGCTGGCCTTCCCCGCACTTCAGGAATTCGGCGGACGCGGCCCGTAAACCCGCAGCTCAGGAAGGGTCCGCCCCACGCGTGCGGGGAAGGGTCCCATTGGCGCCCGAATCGCTCAGCGCTGATGCCGTCCGCCCCACGCGTGCGGGGAAGGGTCCGAGGTTCGTCTCGCGGAGGTCATTCTCGACTTGTCCGCTCCACGCGTGCGGGGAAGGGTCGAGGTGCACCGCTGCCGAGCCCGAGGGCCGCCCTGGTCCGCTCCACGCGTGCGGGGAAGGGTCGGCTATGGAGGTGATCCGGGAAGGCGGTTCGCCGTCCGCCGCGTGCGGGGAAGGGTCCCAGCACGGATTCCGCTTCATCGCGCAGGGCCACTACGACCTGCGGCGCGCCTGCTCGGATCTCGGCGTCGAACTCATGTAGGCCCAAATGGTGAAGGCCTCCGCCTGCGGCGGAGGCCGACGCTTTTTCGGGGGAAATCACACAAGGCCGCGGTGGACGACGGCCACAAGGAAGTCGCTGGGGACGTACAGCACGGTGCGGCTACTGTCGAAGGGCTTCCACTGCCCGAACATGCCCTCCGAGGCCGGAGCGGCGACGAGGCGGATCACCGCCGACGAGGGGCGCTCGTGGGCGGTGATCCGCGCCTCCGACGGCTCCTCGATGAGCTGCTGGTAGCCGCCCGGGAGGTGGATCACTTCACCGGCGTCCACGTCCGTCACCGGACGGTAGATCCGGGTAGCCGAGTGGCGGCTGGTGGAGTACATCTCGCCGCGGGAGGTCCTCCTGAAACGGACGTGGATCCCGGCGCCGTAGCGGACGACGGGGACCCCATCCTCCAGGACCGCGGGGATCACGTCCACGTCCCAGGTGTCGGCCACGCCGGACGTCAGGTACTCCTCGCGCCCCGGCATGACGTAGCCGACCCAGACCCGCCGGTAGCCGTCGAAGCACTCCCACGGGCCGAGGGCGACGATGGCGGAGTCCAGCCCAGCAGTCTCGGCGAGATGGTCCCCGACGCGAATCTTGTGCGGGTAAACCAGCTCGCCGCCGCTGGCGGCCCTGCCGCTGGTGACCACGATCTTGTGCTCGTCGCAGTACCGGTACACGACACCCTGCTTAGTGATCTCGAAGGTGGGCTTCAGACCGCACTTGGAGCACGTCGGCGGAGGCGTAGTGGCACCGGGAAACTCGGGCTTCAGGCCGAGTCGTTTTGCTGCGAAGCGGACGGCCGCCGCGGCCAGCTCCTGAGGCCCCCGGGACTCGTAGTAAATGTACGGCTGCCCGTCGATGTGCAGGAACGGGGCCTGGTAGTCGCGGACCGCCTGCGCAACCCCCGGGTGGTCGGGGTACTTGGTCGCCTCCAGGTAGGCGGCGTTCAGCCGCCGCAAGTCATCCGTGAAGCGGTAGGCGGTCGCGACGCAGTCGTAATAGGCCTCATCCAGTAACGGGTGGGTGGTCGCCTCGCCCATGGTTCTCCGATCAGTCGTTCTTCTTCCCGAGATGCGGTAGATGGTGCTACGGCTGAGCCCGTTGACCGGTAGTTTGGCGGCTTACCCCGGCCTGAAGACCTGGGCTTGCGCCGCCAAACTACCGGTCACCTGTGGTCGTCGCAGTACCGGTAGAGAATCCCCCGCTCCTTGATAGCAATCGTCGGCCGGGCGCCACACTCGAAACACGTCGGCGGCGTCATCATTGGACGACGCTCCAGCGGCTTCAGCCCGATCCCCTCAGCCACGGCGCAAACGGCCAGCCGTACCGCGTGCTGGCACCCGGTGACCGTGCGGTCCCAGCCGTTTCCGACATCCGTGTACAGGTACGGGTGCTGGCAGTTGAGAAGGACCTTGGCCAGCTCGATGTTGTCGGGATACCTCGCCGCCTCCAGATACGCTGCCTCCAGCATCCCGAACGCCCGCTCGTCGCCGAACAGCTCCTTGCTGCGGGTATAAAAGGCGTCATCCAGCAGCGGGTGCGAGACCACAGGCGGAATAGCCTCCGCCAGCAACTCCTGCTCCCGGTCGGCGGTGGTGGTGTCGTTCATCAGCTCACCTTCTGCTTTTCTTTAGCCTTGATCTCATCCATTACCTGACGCAGCTCGCCCCACGTCGTGACGGCCCCGACCATGCTCTCCTGGCCGTCGGGGACGTAGACGACAGGGTATCCGCGCGACCAGTTGACCGGGTGCTGCAGTCCAGCGTCACCGAGCACAGACTTGAGAGCTTCAAGTCTGTGGTGGAAGCAGGTCTCGGGCGACATTTTCTCCGTCACGGCCCCAATTTTACCAATACTCCCCCGTCAGTGCAGCCCCTCGTCGCCGATTTTTCCCCGCAATTTTCGCCTCGCGAGTTCTGACATGGCGGGTTAAGTTGGGAAGCGAATTTTAGGAATTAATTTCTAGCTGTGCACGGCCTCTGACCTGCTCTGCAAACACCCCTCCCCGCGTTAGCAGGCGTCTGCAAACACCCTGCAAACACCCGTCCGGCCACTGTTTTGTAAATAGGGCTGTGAGCCACGTGAGAAATCAGGCCCCCTACCCTGAGTAATCGGCATTTAACGGTGGGTAGGGGTCGCGTTTTGTCAAGCACAAGTTGGTAACGATTGAAAATTTGTCGCCGACCTACAACATCACGCTACGCGAGTACCTGACGACGCCCCGCTATTCGGACATACCCGGGCATTCCAGGCTTCCCCATAAATGAGGAGTGGATGAGTGGCTGTAGGCCTATGACCTGCAGAAACACGCTAAGCTGTACAACTATAAGTTATAACGACTCTTTTCGTACCTATTTTGACCTGCAGTTTTGCAGGCCCGCCGAACGGGGGCCGTCGACGCCCGCGGCCGTTGCGCAGAGTGACTGAGTCAAACACTTTTTGTGTTTTGTGCACAACCACAGTTGACAAACCGGCCACTGTCGCACTCGTGATCATGGTAAAGCGGCCCTACACCCTGATTTACACCACTACTGACTGTAAAAATAGTTGGTCGATTCGTTAGCCTCTAGCTAACACCTAGCTAACGTTAGCTACTAGCAAACAGCCTGCAAACATCATAACTTTAAATTAATGACAATTCACGGACAGTTACCATACGCAGTGCCACGCGATAGCAACCGACAGTGACTAGCCACGGCGACTAGCCACGGCGACTAGACCCTCGACCGGGACCGGGTACACCAACCTCGACCGGTGCCTACATGGCTATAGAGGGGACAGTGTAGGGCATGACGTGGTAAGCCCCGAATTTGGCGCCCAATTTCAACACAGAGAAGCGCAACCGGTACGCCAGAATAGGGACACGCGGGTATGGGGAGCATGTCTCTATAGGGCATACAGGGGCGTGCAGGCGCGCCGATTGCCCCCGAATTTTTCGCGCCGAGTACGCGCGCGTGTCGGCACAACAAAAGAAGGCCCTGCCGAGTATGGCAGGGCCCTACGAAGGGCTACCGGACGCACCCCTCACGCGTGCGGTAGAGGACCGCCAACCCCCGTCGACGCCCTCTAGGCGGTGGTGGTGGCTTGTCATGCCCCCGCCTTTGGGCGGGGGCATGGTGCTTAGCGGAGAATGCCCCGCTTAGCGGTGATGACGCCCACGTCCCAGTGACGCGGTAGCGTGCAGGTCTTACCGGACTCCATGGTGAGCGTCACGGAATCGCCGCACACATTCACGCGCGCCACCACGTCGTACAGCTCAAGGCCGAAGGTGAGCGGCCCCACGTGCTCGACGGCCACGCTCACGTAGTCGCCGCTAGCGAGTCGATGCGCGTACACGAAGTCGTCCACGATTTCGCGGTCCTCAGTCTCCATGTCCGCAGACACGGACACTCGCGTCGAGGTGATGCATAGCGCATCACCACTAATCTGTGGGGCATCGTCCCGCGTGAGGAGTGACAGCATGTCGTACATACCACGAAGGAAGGTGGCGTTACGCTCAGTGAGCTTTCCTCGACGGTGCAGCTCACGCCAGATAGGCGTGAGCACCCACTCGGCAGACACGAAGTCGCGCGTACGGCTGATCAGCTCATAAAGCGCGCCCATGTAGTAGGTGGCGGCGCTGACATACGCAGTGCGGCCGGAAAACACCGCGAACGTAGCAAGATCTTCACAGACTCCCACGTGCACGGGAGCATCCTGAAGCTGACCCATGTAGCCGTACGTGAGCTTACGCACCTCCGCAGTAATCAGCTCGACAGTCTCGCGCGTGATCTTGATGGTGGTCATGTCGCCCCCTCTATCTCGCGTGCCTGAGTGTATGCGTCCCTAGTATGGCACACACTGTGTGCCGACCGCAAGCGCCGCATATGCACTGGTCATAAGCCGTGTCGGCCCCCGGCCGCACCGTAGGCATAAAAAAGAAGCCCTGCCATACTCGGCAGGGCCCAGTGGTAGGTAGGGCTCACGCCTCCACGATGCCGTGGCGCTCCCACTCGGAGGGAAGGAAGCCGCCGCGCGTGAGCCACGAATCGAGCGCCTCGACCAAGTCGCGTACGCGCTCAATATCTGGATCCTCCGCGCTAAGCTCCAACCGAAGCTCACGCAACGCCATGTTCGGGTCCATGCCCCACTCCCTTCTTGCTAGGTGGACTAAGTGTGTGGTGGTGATTGGCTAGGGCCCGAATTCTCGGGCCCTAGCTAGCTAGCTAGCTAGCACCGCTCACGCACGACGCCGCCGCGCGGACCAGTGCACAGTCGCCATGCAGGGTAGGCCTCAGGGTCATACGGGCGGTCAGCGGGCCAGAGAAGCATTGAGGCGTCCGACTCAGCGTAGGCACGCACGCCATACTCCGGCGCGGTGTTGACGTAGAGGAAGTCGACGTACTCGCCGCTCATCCGGGCGCGGAAAGCCTGCACCGCGGCGGTGATAGAGGGGAAGCGCTCGAGGTCACGGATAGGGTCAGTAGTGTACGCGCCGCCACCGTAGTACAGGGCCCAAACCTGCATTGTGTACCTCCAATCAAGTCGAGCCGGTGAGTGTATGCGCCCCTAGTATGGCACACACAGTGTGCCGACCGCAAGCGCCGCATATGCACTGGCCATAGGTCATGTCGGCCCCGGCCCCGGCCGCACTGGCCGGGATGTCGGCATCGGCCGGGATGTCGGCCCCGGCCCCGGCCGCACTGGCCGGGATGTCGGCATCGGCCGGGATGTCGGCCCCGGCCCCGGCCGCACTGGCCGGGATGTCGGCATCGGCCGGGATGTCGGCCCCGGCCCCGGCCGCAC
>Ga0207870_100100_pt1 | contig 94742 bp, 93 predicted proteins | sample CeladaPassage60B_FD_187477 | JGI IMG/M metagenome (GOLD analysis project Ga0207870, IMG submission 187477) | Cellulose-adapted microbial communities from the Joint BioEnergy Institute, USA - Passage3 60B (SPAdes) (version 2) | ecosystem: Engineered > Bioreactor > Continuous culture > Unclassified... | reverse complement strand
CTCTCCTCGATCCACATCGAGGAGCACGAGGTCGACGCCCGGGACACCAAGCTCGGCCCGGAGGAGATCACCCGGGACATCCCGAACGTGTCCGAGGAGCTGCTCGCCGACCTCGACGAGCGCGGCATCATCCGCATCGGCGCCGAGGTCGAGCCGGGCGACATCCTGGTCGGCAAGGTCACCCCGAAGGGTGAGACCGAGCTGACCCCGGAGGAGCGGCTGCTGCGCGCGATCTTCGGCGAGAAGGCCCGCGAGGTCCGCGACACCTCGCTGAAGGTGCCGCACGGCGAGTCCGGCAAGGTGATCGGCGTGCGGGTGTTCTCCCGCGAGGAGGGCGACGAGCTGCCGCCGGGCGTCAACGAGCTGGTGCGCGTCTACGTCGCCCAGAAGCGGAAGATCACCGAAGGCGACAAGCTCGCCGGCCGCCACGGCAACAAGGGTGTGATCGCCAAGATCCTGCCGGTGGAGGACATGCCGTTCCTGGAGGACGGCACCCCGGTGGACATCATCCTCAACCCGCTGGGTGTGCCCGGCCGGATGAACGTCGGCCAGGTGCTGGAGACCCACCTCGGCTGGGTCGCGGCCCAGGGCTGGGACATCACCGGCGTCGACGAACCGTGGGCGCAGCGGCTCAAGGAGAAGGGCCACGAGCGCGCCGAACCGTGGACCCACGTCGCCACCCCGGTCTTCGACGGCGCCCACGAGGACGAGATCACCGGTCTGCTCGACCACACCCTGCCGAACCGGGACGGCGTGCGCCTCGTCGGCGTGAACGGCAAGGCGAAGCTGTACGACGGCCGCACCGGCGAGCCGTACAAGCACCCGGTCGCCGTCGGCTACATCTACATCCTCAAGCTCCTGCACATGGTGGACGACAAGATGCACGCGCGGTCCACCGGTCCGTACTCCATGATCACCCAGCAGCCGCTGGGCGGTAAGGCCCAGTTCGGCGGCCAGCGGTTCGGTGAGATGGAGGTGTGGGCCCTGGAGGCGTACGGCGCGGCCTACGCTCTGCAGGAGCTGCTCACCATCAAGTCCGACGACGTTCCGGGCCGGGTGAAGGTCTACGAGGCGCTCGTCAAGGGCGAGAACATCCCCGAGCCGGGCATCCCCGAGTCCTTCAAGGTCCTCATGAAGGAGATGCAGTCCCTCTGCCTCAACGTGGAGGTGCTGTCCAAGGACGGCATGTCCATCGAGATGCGCGAGTCCGGTGAGGACGTGTTCCGCGCCGCGGAGGAACTCGGCATCGACCTGGCCCGCCGCCCGAACGAGGGTGCGACCGAGTCCTCGTCGTCGTCATCGTCGTCCTCCTGACCCTGATCCGGGTCCGTGACGACCACCGATCGGCCCGTCGGCCCCGCGCCGGCGGGCCGATCCGTTTTCCCGGCGCTCCGTCGGCATGGAACGGAAAATGCGGAGGCCGCGCGGTTCGCCCAGGTTTCGTCGCGGCGAGGTGCCGCGGTGCGGATCGTCGCCGCCGGATGAAGGGACCGGCTCCAGGGCGACGTTTTCCGGGGTATTTCCGGTTTCGGTTTCGAGGACGTTCCGACCCGGTCTCGCGGGCGGCGGGGCCGGTGATTTTCCCGGTGTTTCCCGTTGTGCGGCCGTCGGCATGGCGGCCGTTCTCCGGGTCCCGATGACGTCCGCTGGCAACGGGCAGGGGGAATCGCGGCCGGGGCGCGTGGCCGCGCGCCCGCCGGAGGCATGCCCGCACGCGCGTCGACCGCGACGCGGGCCCCGACGCGTACCCTCGCGGGCCGCCTCCCTCAGAAAACTCGCCCGCTTTCAAACTCCTATTACCGTTTGCGTTTCCGGGTCACCGCGCGGCGGATCCCGGGGAGAGGCGGTGCGACTCGCCGCCGCGCAGGCGGGACTGGGCGCGGGCGGCGGCCTGCAGCAGCGGCCCGGCCATCGCCTCGAGCTCGGGTCGCGTGCTGAGCCGGGCCCGCGGCATCACCACCGTGATCGCCGCGACCGGGTCGCCGCTCGCCAGCACCAGCGGCGCCGCGATCGCGCTGATCCGCGGGTCGGTCTCGCCGAGTGCGAAGGCCCAGCCGCGATGCCGGATGACGTGCAGCTCGCGCTCGAAGTCCCGCCAGGAACGGCGGGTGCCGTCCGCGGCGACGCTGAGCTTCCGGTCCGGGAAGCGGCGCAGCAGCCGGTCCGGCCGCTCCAGGGCGAGCATCGCCTTGCCGCCCGCGACCAGGTCGGCGGGGAAGACCCGGCCGAGGCGGGGACCGATGGCGCGGGGCGGGACCCCGGCCACGCTCTGCACGGTCCGGGCGTTGCGGCCCTCCAGGATCATCACGCCGATCGTCTCGCCGGTCTCCTCGTGCAGCTCGTGGACCACCTCGTCGACCGCGTCGCGCAACCGCACCGGGCGGGAGGCGAGCAGGGAGATCTCGTGGAGTGCCGGCCCGGGGACGTACGGCCCGCCCCGCACGTCCTGCCGGACGAACCCGGACCTGCGGCAGTTCGCCAGCACGCGGTGGGCGGTGGACGGCGCGACGTCGAGGGCGAGGGCGAGCTCGGTGACGCTGATCGAGCCGCGCTGCGCGACGAGGAGAACCGCCTGCAGAGCGTACTCCGCCGAGTTCATAGCGTCAGTTTTTTCCACATACGCGAAAAGCCCTAGCTCATTCTTGTCAGGCGGAAGTGTGACGTATATCACGACTTTGTGTCCGAATTCACCTGCCGGACACACGGGACTACCCGCTGTCGCGCGGGTGGCGAGGAGGTGTCATGGTCAGATTCCCGCCGCCGAAGGATCCGTTCGACGCCCCGATGCGGGTCGAGGCCGACATCCGCGGAGTTCAGGTGACCCAGGGCGAGGTGCCCGAGCACCTCGACGGGATCTACTACCGGTGCGTCTCCGACCGGCAGTGGCCGTCGTACGTGGAGAACGACCTGGAGCTGTTCAACAGCGACGGCATGATCATCTCGTTCCGGTTCCACAAGGGCCGGGTCGACTTCAAGAGCCGGTACGTGCGCACCCCGCGATTCGTCGCCGAGGAGAAGGCCGGGCGCGCGCTGTTCGGCGCCTACCGCAACCCGTTCGACGACGACCCGTCCGTGGCCGGCATCAGCCGCGGCCTGGCGAACACGAACGTCTTCTACCACGGCGGCAAGCTGTACGCGTCGAAGGAGGACTCGCCGCCGATCCTGCTCGACCCGATCACGCTGGAGACGATCGGCGAGTACGACTTCGAGGGCGCGCTCACCTCGCGCACCTCGACCGCGCACCCGAAGTTCGACCCGATCACCGGCGAGATGGTGTTCTTCGGGTACGAGGCGAAGGGGCCGGGCACGCCGGACATCGCCTACTACGAGGCCGACGCGTCCGGGCGGATCATCCACGAGGCCTGGCTCGAGGCGCCGTACACGAGCATGGTGCACGACTGGGCCGTCACCCAGAACTTCGTGGTCTTCCCGATCATCCCGCTGCGCAGCGACATCGAGTGGATCAAGCAGGGCCGGTCGTACTTCCAGTGGGACCCGTACGAGGACGTCTACCTCGGCGTGATGCCGCGCAAGGGCACCGCCAAGGACCTGCGCTGGTACCGGGGCTCGAACCGGTTCGCCAGCCACATCATGGGCGCCTACGACGACGGCCGGTACATCTACATCGACACCCCGGTCGGCCAGACCAACTACTTCCCGTGGTTCCCCGACATCACCGGCGCGCCGTACGACCCGGAGCGGTCGAAGGGCTACCTGTCCCGGTGGACGATCGACACCCAGGGCGAGTCCGACGGGTTCACCGAGACCCGGCTGTGCGACCTGCCCGGCGAGTTCCCCCGCATGGACGACCGGCAGGAGACGCTGCCGTACCACTGGGGCATCATGCTCCTCACCGACGGGCCCGGCCGCGTCGCCCCCGGCGGCGGCTTCCGCTGGCTGATGGGCATCGACCTGAAGACCGGGCGCAAGCAGATCTACTACCCGGGCGACAACTGCACGCTCGGTGAGGCGATCTTCGTCCCGGCGGCGCCGGACGCCCCGCCCGGCGTGGGCTACGTGTTCACCGTGGTGGCCCGCCGCGCCGAGATGCGCAGCGACCTCGTCATCCTCGACGCCCAGCACATCGACGGGGAACCGGTGTGCACGCTCTCCCTCCCCATGCGCATCCGCATGGGCGTGCACGGCAACTGGGTGTCGGCCGAGGAGCTCGCCCGCCGCACCGCCTGAGCCGGGCCGTACCCGCTCCCCTTCCCCCTTCACCTCTCCACTCCCCACCACCCCTATCGGAAGGACCGCTTCATGACCGAGGACGACCTCAGGGCCACCGTCGCCGACCTCGCCCACCGCGTCGCCGTGCTCGAGGCCCAGCAGGCGATCCGCCGGCTGCAGCACGCCTACGGCTACTACCTCGACAAGTGCCACTACCGCGAGGTGACCCAGCTGTTCAGCGACGACGGCGAGGTCTATTTCTGCGGCGGCCTCTACAAGGGCCGGGCCGGCATCGAGCGGCTGTACATCGGCCGGTTCGGGCAGCGGTTCGTGCGCGGGCACAACGGGCCCATGGTCGGCTTCCTGCTCGACCACCCGCAGCTGCAGGACGTGATCACCGTCTCCCCCGACCTGAAGACCGCCCGGGGCCGGTTCCGCAGCGTCATGCAGGCCGGCCTGCACAAGTCCGTGCGGGACACTTTCCCCGGCAAGGTCAGCTACGAGCAGTGGTGGGAAGGCGGCGTCTACGAGAACCGGTACGTCAACGAGAACGGCGTGTGGAAGTTCCAGCGCCTGGAGTACCGGCCGGTCTGGCACGGCGAGTACGCCAAGGGCTGGGCGAACACCGACCCCGCGACCGCGGTGATCCCGACCCGGACCTACCCGGACGACCCGTACGGGCCGGACGAGATCATCGGGGACTTCGCCCTGTTCCCGAACACCGACACGATCCCGTTCCACTACCCGCACCCGGTCACCGGGCAGGAGTGGGACCCCGCGGCCGGGAAGGCGATCTGATGGCCGCGGCCCCGCTCACCACCGGCGGCGAGGTCGGCTACCTGCGCATCGCCACCGAGGAGGCGTACGCGCCGGCCGAGATGCTCGACCTCTACCGCGAGCTGCTCGACGAGCCGGACGTCGACCCCGGCTTCGCCAGCCTCATGGGCTTCTACCTGCGCAGCGACGCCGAGCGGCCGGCGGCGATCCGGCGCAAGCTCTCCGACGTGGGCGAGGAACGGCTCGCCGACATGGACGCGGCCGGGATCGACCACGCGATCCTCTCCCTCACCGCGCCCGGCACCCAGGTGCTCGACCCGGCCCGGGCGCGGGAGATCGCGCAGCTCGCCAACGAGCGCATCGCCGAGGCGTGCCGCGCCCACCCGGACCGGTTCTCCGGGCTCGCCGCGGTCGGCTTCGAGGACGCGCCGTCCGCGGTCGCCGAGCTGGAGCGCGGCGTGACGGAGCTCGGCCTCAAGGGCCTGGTGTGCAACTCGCACATCCGCGGCCACTACCTCGACGAGGAGCGCTTCCACCCGATCCTCGAGGCGGCCGAGGCGCTCGACGTGCCGATCTACCTCCACCCGCAGACCCCGCCGCGGGACATGATCCGGCCGATGCTCGAGGCCGGGCTCGACGGGGCGATCTTCGGCTTCGGGGTGGAGACCGGCATGCACCTGCTGCGCATGATCGTGCGCGGGGTGTTCGACCGGTTCCCGAACCTGCGGGTCGTCGTCGGCCACCTCGGCGAGGCGCTGCCGTTCTGGCTCTACCGGCTCGACTACATGCACGCCGCGCAGCAGCGGGCCAACCGCTACCAGGGCAACCCGCGGCTCGAGCTCACGGTGAGCGAGTACCTGCGGCGGAACGTCTGGATCACCACGAGCGGCATGGCGTGGGCCCCGGCGATCATGTTCTGCCGCGAGGTGCTCGGCCCCGACCGGGTGATGTACGCGATGGACTACCCCTACCAGTACGTCCCGGACGAGGTGCGGGCCCAGGACGCGCTCCCGCTGCCGCTGCCCGAGCTGCGGCGGTTCTACGAGACCAACGCGATCGAGGTGTTCCGGCTCGACCTGAAGGGCACGGCGGAGGCCGGGGATGGCTGACCGGGCGCCGCTGCTGGACGTCCGCGACGTGCACGTGCGGTTCGGCGGCATCACCGCGCTCGCCGGCGTCGGCTTCACCGTCGGCGAGGGCGAGATCTGCGGGCTGATCGGCCCGAACGGCGCGGGCAAGACCACCATGCTCAACGTGCTCAGCGGCATCTACCGGGCCGACTCGGGCCGGGTGACGTTCGCCGGGCGGGACCTGCTCGGCCTGCCCCCGCACCGCATCGGCCCGGCGGGCGTGGCGCGGACGTTCCAGAACCTGGCGCTCTTCCCCACCATGACGGTCCTGGAGAACGTCATGGTGGGGGCCCACCCGGCCTGCCGGGGCAACTGGCTCACGTCGCTCCTGCCGGGCTACACCGCCCGGTCGGAGCGACGGGCCACCGCCGAGGCGCTCCGCGTCCTCGACCTGCTCGGCCTCGCCGGCGTCGCGCTGCACCGGGTCACCGACCTGCCGTACGGCACGATGAAGCGGGTCGAGCTCGCCCGGGCGCTCGTGCTCCGGCCCCGGCTGCTGCTGCTCGACGAGCCCGCGGGCGGCCTCAACCACGACGAGGTGGCCGAGCTCGGCGAGCTGATCGTACGGCTCCGCGACACGTTCGGCGTCGCCGTGCTCCTCGTCGAGCACCACATGCGGCTCGTCATGGGCATCAGCGACCGGGTCGTGGTGCTCGCCTCGGGGCGGCGCATCGCCGCCGGCCCGCCCGCCGAGGTGCAGCGCGACCCCGAGGTGATCGCCGCCTACCTGGGGAGCCCGGCATGACCGCGCCGCTGCTGCGCATGGAGGCGGTGAACGCCTACTACGGCCGGTTCCAGGCGCTGCACGGGGTGAGCCTGGAGGTCGGCGAGGGCGAGGCGGTGGTGCTGCTCGGCGCCAACGGCGCGGGCAAGACCACGCTGCTGCGCGCGCTGTCCGGGCTGGTCCGGGCCGAGGGGCGGATCGTCTTCGGCGGCACGCCGATCCTCGGCCGCCGCCCGGAGTGGATCGTGCGCCGCGGCGTGAGCCACGTGCCGCAGGGGCGCGGCTGCTTCGCCGACCTCACCGTCGAGGAGAACCTGCGGGTGGGCGCGTTCACCCGGCGCGACCCGGCGGGCGTCGCCCGGGACATCCGGCGCTGGTACGAGGTGTTCCCCCGGCTCGGCGAGCGCCGCCACCAGCCGGCCGGGCAGATGAGCGGCGGCGAGCAGCAGATGCTCGCGATCGCCCGGGCGCTGATGTCCCGGCCCCGGCTGCTGCTGCTCGACGAGCCGTCGCTCGGCCTCGCCCGCATGATCACCGAGGGCCTGTTCCAGCGGCTGCGCGAGATCAACGAGCGGGACGGCACGGCGCTGCTGCTCGTCGAGCAGAACGCCGAGCTCGCGCTCGGCCTCGCCCGCCGCGCCTACGTCATCGCCGCCGGGCACATCGAGCGGTCCGGCCCGGCCGAGCGGCTGCGCGCCGACGACGCGATCCGCCGCACCTACCTCGGCCACTGACCGCCGCGCCCGCCGCCGGGCGCGCCGCGGATTCCCGATCCTCCGCGCGTGAGGAGGAAACCATGGACGACACCATCGCCAACCCGGCGTACCTGCTGCAGCTCGTGCTCAGCGGGCTGTCGATCGGATCGGTGTACGCGCTGTTCGCCGTCTCGTTCGTCATCGCCTGGGCGAGCACCTCGCACCTCAACCTCGCCGCGGGCGAGCTGGGCTCGCTCGGCGTGTTCACGCTGTCGAGCCTGGCCGCGGCCGGGGCCGGGGTCTGGCTCGGGCTGCCGCTCGTGCTCGCGGGCGCGGCCGTGGCCGGGGCGGCCGTCTACCACGGCCTGGTCCGGCACGTGGAGGCCAAGGGCGTCTTCCCGGTCGTGCTGCTCACCCTCGCGATCTACCTGGTGGTGAACGCGGCGGTGGGCCTGGTCTGGGGCACCCAGCCGATCCCCGCGCCCGCGCTCGTGCCGACCGGCCCGGACGCCCAGATCGTGCTGCTGGACGGCCCGCCCCAGGCGTACCTCACCTACGGCGACCTCGCCTCGTTCGCCACGCTCGCGATCGTGGTCGGCGCGCTCGCCGCCTTCCTGCGCGGCACCCGGTTCGGGCTCGCCTACCGGGCGGTGGCGGCGAACCGCGAGTCGGCCGCGCTCGCCGGCATCCCGCTGCCGCGCATGGGCGCGCTCGGCTGGGCGCTCTCGGTGGTGATCGCCACGCTCGCGGCGGTGCTGCTCGGGATCCGCAACGGGTCGCTCGACTACACGATGATGACGCCGCTGCTCGTGTTCGGGCTCACCGCCGCCACGGTCGGCGGGCTGGAGAGTCTCACCGGCGCGGTCGTGGGCGGGCTCGCCCTCGGCCTCCTCGTCAACCTCCTCCCCGGTCTGCTGCGGTTCGTCTCCGGCGACATGGGGCTCGTCATCGCCCTGGTGCTCGTGCTCGCGGCGCTGCTGCTCCGGCCCCACGGCCTGTTCGGACGCGCGCGATTGGAGCGGGTATGACGCCTCTCGTCGTGCCTCGCGGCGGCGCGGCGCACCGCGCCTACCAGGCGGCCGGCGCGGCGGCCGCGGCCCTGCTGGTGCTGCTCGTCCCGGTGCTGCTCGAGGACTACCAGGTCACGCTGCTCGGCCAGGCCCTGGCGTACGCGGTGGCGCTGCTCGGGCTCACCCTGGTGACCGGGATCAGCGGGCAGATCTCGCTCGGGCACGGGGCGATGTTCGGCATCGGCGCCTACACCACCGCGATCCTCGTCTCCGACCACGGCGTGCCGTTCCCGGTCGCGCTCGCCGCCTCCGCCGGGATCGGGATCGGCTTCGGCGTGGTGATCGGGCTGCCCGCGCTGCGGCTCTCCGGGCTCTACCTCGCGATCGTGACGATCACCGCGGCGACCGCGTTCCCGCTCGTGGTGGTGCAGCCGTTCGCGCAGGAGCTCGGCACCGGCGGGTCGAGCGGCAAGCCGGTCGTGCTCGACTGGGGCAAGCCGGCGTGGTTCCTGCTCGACGTCACCCCGATCGGGTTCCGGTTCGTCCTCGTCGGCGCAGTGTGCGCGGTGGTGTTCGCGCTCACCGGCATGCTGGTGCGCGGCCGGGTCGGCCGGGCGCTGACCGCGGTGCGGGACAACCCGACCGCGGCCGCGGCGGCCGGCATCCACCTCGCGCAGGTGAAGGTGGGCGCGTTCGCGTTCAGCACGATGCTCGCCGGGATCGGCGGCTCGCTGTTCATGCTGATGGTGCCGATCGTGAGCCCGGACAGCGTCGGGTTCCCGCTCAGCCTGCTCTTCATCACCGCAATGATCATCGGCGGGGCGACCCGGGTGGCCGGGGCGCTCGTCGGCGGGTTCGTCATGGTCTTCCTGCCGACGCTCACCTCGGAGCTGGCGCTGCGGGTGCCGGCCCTCGCGGATCTGCCGCAGCCCGGGCTGCTCGCCACCGTCATCTACGGCGTCGTCCTCGTCCTGTGCATCTTCTTCCTCCCCCAGGGGGTGATGCCGCTCGTCACGGCGCAGCGGGAGCGGCTGCTCCGGTTCGTGCCGCCCGGCGTGCAGGTGCGCCCGCCCGCACGGGTGCCGAGCCCGCGGCCGACCGGCGCCGAGCCCGCACCGCGCTGACCTCCCCGTTCTCGCTTCCTCCCGTCCGGTTCTCTCCTCCTGCCTGCGGTGCGCCCTCCGGCGTACCCGCCCGGCTCGCTCCTTGTCACGTCTCCCCTGCCTCTCTCCTCCTCGTCTCCGACCTCCCCTCCCCCTCCTTCCTGTGGGCCCGCCACGGGCCCGGTGCGAACAGGAGTCCCCATGACCGCGAAAAAGCTGATCAGGGCAGTCTCCCTCGCCACCTGCCTGGTGCTGGCGCTCGCCGGGTGCGGGCACAGCCGCGCCGGGGGCGACGCGGCCGCCGGCGGCGGCGCCGCGCCGCGCGGCGGCACGATGGGCGCGGACGGCGTGTTCCGCGTGAACGCCGACGGCTGCCCGGCGGACGCCTCCCAGCCGCTCCCCGACGGCGCGCCGATCAAGGTCGGGGTGAGCATGGCGCTGAGCGGGCCGCTCGCCGCGGTCGGCGCCCCCAACATCGACGGGCTGCGGGCCGTGTTCGCCGCGGCGAACGCCGAGGGCGGCATCGACGGCCACCCGATCGAGCTCGTGGTGAAGGACGACGGCTACGACCCGGCCCGGGCCACCGCGAACGCACAGGCGTTCACCGGGCAGGAGAAGGTGTTCGCCACGCTGCTGCAGATCAGCAACGCCTCGATCGTGGCGACGCGGCCGATCTACGAGGCGGCCTGCGTGCCGCAGCTCGGCACGATCTCCCAGCACCGGGAGGCCGCCGACCCCGAGCGGCACGCCTGGACCACGGTCACCATCCCGCCCGCGGTCACCGAGGCGGAGGCCGCCGCCGAGTACCTCGCCAAGATGCACCCGAACGGCACGGTGATGGAGTTCCGCCAGCAGGTCACGCTCGGCGAGGACTGGGCCGCGGTGTTCCCGCCCGCGGCGCAGCGGCGCGGCCTGCGGCTGCTCGAGGTGCAGCACATCGCGCCGACCGAGACGAACCTCGACGCCCCGGCCGCCAAGCTCACCGCCTCCGGCGCGGACGCGGTGATGGCCGAGGTGCAGGGCCCGATGTGCGTGTCGATGCTGCAGAGCCTCGCCAAGGCGGGGTTCACCGGCACCGTGGTGCTCACCTCGGCCTGCAACGGGGCGAAGCAGTTCCTGCAGCCGCTCGGCAAGTCCGCCGACGGGGTCGCCGCGCTCTTCTTCCAGAAGGACCCGAGCACCCCGAGCGCGCGCAGCGACCCGGGCATGAAGCGGTACTTCGACGACCTGGCGAAGTACCAGCCGAAGGCCGACCCGACCGTGACGATGACCCTCAACGGGTACGAGGCGGGCAATCTGCTCGTACACCACCTGCGGGACGCCGCGCGCATGGAGGGCGGGCTCACCCGGGTCAACCTGATGAACGCGGCGTGGAACGCGGAGGTGGAGCGCACCACGTTCCTGCAGCCGAAGCAGAGCATGAACGGCCCGAAGGACCCGTACATCATCAACGACGTCACCGTGCAGACCTACGACGCGGCGGCCAACGACTGGCGGCCGACCGGCGTCGGCTACACCTACCGCGTCGAGTAGCCCTCCGGCGGGACGCGCCCGGCCCGCGCCGCCCGCCCGCACCGGCCCGGCCCGCCACCCCTTCGCCCGGCGCATTTCCCGCGGCGAGGGGTGGCGGCGGTGCGCCGCGGGCAGGTCATTAAGGTCGCAGGTGGGGACCCATACGGCAGAACAGGAGTTTTTCCATGGCGATGCGGTTCGAGCACGAGTTCACGGTTCCGGTCCCGGTCGAACAGGCCTGGCCGGTGCTGCTGGACGTGGAACGGGTGGCCCCCTGTTTGCCGGGCGCGTCCATCGACGGCGTCGAGGGCAGCACCTTCACCGGCAAGATGAAGGTGAAGGTGGGCCCGATCACCGTCACCTACAGCGGCAAGGCGAGTTTCGAGGAGATCGACAAGGACGCCCGCAAGGTGGTCCTCACGGCCTCGGGCCGGGAGACCCGGGGCGCGGGCACCGCGAACGCCACCGTGCACGCGCGCCTCCACGACGAGGGCGGCACGACCAGGGTGACCGTGGAGACGTCGTTCAACGTGACCGGGCGGCCCGCGCAGTTCGGCCGCGGCGTGATGAACGAGGTCGGGGCGAAGCTGATCGACCGGTTCGCCGAGAACCTCGCCGAGCTGCTGCGCGGCGACGCCGAGGCCGGGGCGGCCGCCGCCGAGGGACCCGCCGCCGCGGAGCCGGCCGCCGCGACCGCCGCCTCCGAGCCCGCCAAGCCGGCCGCCGAATCCGCCAAGCCGGCCGCCGAATCCGCCAAGCCGGCCGAGGAAGCCGCCAAGCCCGCCGAGGAGGCCGCGGCCGGGCCGAGCCGGCCCGCCGTACCGACGCGGTCCTCGCGCACCGCGGAGGAGGAGGCGCTCGACCTGCTCGAGGTCGCGGGCGCGCCGGTGCTGAAGCGGGTGCTCCCGGCCGTTGGCGCGCTCGCCGCGATCGGCCTGGTGATCTGGCTGATCCGGCGGCTCGCCAAGCGCTGACCGCGCCGCCGCGCCCGGCAAAGGTCTGGGCGACCGTCGGTCAGGAATACCACATAACGGACAAAACGCCCAGCCTGTGGGGCACGAAGCGGGCGTGGAACACCGCGTAGTCAGGTCCACACCGTCCGCTTCGCCGTACCGGTCCCGTGCGTGGCCGCCCGGCGCCGCGGGGTCCGCCCCGGCCCCGCCCATCCGGACGGACCCGGCGCACCGCCCGGTCCCCGACGCCCCCGGGCGCACCGACGGCGCGGCGGCCACGGCCCCACCGGCGGCCCGCTCCGCCCCGCTCCCGGCCCGGCCCGCCGCCGCCACCGGTCCGGACGAGCCGCTCGTCAGCGTCGTCGTGATCACCTACAACGACGCCGAGCGACTGGTCCGGGCCGTCCGGTCCGTGCTCGCCCAGTCGCTGCGCGCGCTCGAGGTGATCGTCGTCGACGACGCCAGCACCGATGGCACCGCGGACGCGATCGCCGCGATCGACGACCCCCGGGTGCGCTACGTCCGGCGGCCGGCCAACAGCGGCGGCTGCGGCGCGCCGCGCAACGACGGCCTCAGCCGGGCCCGCGCGCCGTACGTGATGTTCCTCGACAGCGACGACGAGCTGCCGCGGCACGCCTGCAAGAGCATGCTCGCCGAGATCGAGCGCACCGGCGCCGACTTCGTCACCGGCCAGCTGGCCCGGCTCTTCGAGCGGGACGGCCGGACGCGGCGGTACTACCCCGACCTGTACCGGCGGCGCGTGGTGCACGGGGTGCGCGAGGACCCCGAGATGTTCCTCGACTGCTTCTCCACCAACAAGCTCTGCCGGACCGAGTTCCTGCGCCGCGAGGGCCTGTGGTTCCGGGAGGACCTGCGGTACGAGGACCATCTGTGGTCCACTCGGCTGCTGTGCGCCGCCCGCCGCTTCGCCGTGGTGCCGTGGGTGGTCTACCTCTGGCACCGGGCCGCCGAGGACGGGCCGTACCGGGTGTCGATCTCCCGGGCCGTGCACGACCTCGGCAACCTCGCCGACCGGGTGCGCATGGCCTGGCTGTGCGACCGGCACCTGGTGTCGGCGGGCTTCGCCGACCTGCTCGCCGCCCGGCAGCGCCGGTTCCTCCGCCAGGACCTGCGGGTCTACCTCAACGAGGCGGTCCCGGTGGCGTCCCGGGACTGGATCGCGGGCCTGCAGCGCATCGTGCGGCCCTACCTCGCCGAGGTCCGGCCGGAGGCGTACGAGGGGATCGACCCGCTGATCCGGGTCTGCTGCCACCTGATCGCGCACGGCACGCCGGAGGAGCTGCGCGAGGCGGCGCGCTCGCTCACCGGCCCGCGGGTGCCGCCGCGGCACGCGGTCCGGGCGGGCGGCCGGACCTACTGGGGCACCGTGCCCGAGCCGGGCCGCGACATCACCGCCTGCCGCATGGCCGAGCTGCCGTTCTCGGCCGCGCGACTGCGGCACGAGATCGAGCGGATCACCGCCGAGGGCGGCCGGCTCCACCTCACGCTGCGCACCTACGACCCGTTCGGGGTACTCGACGGGCTCGGCGAGCGCCTCGACGTCCACCTCGCGGTGCGCGGGCTGCGCGTGCCGCTCGAGCTCGAGCCGCGGCCGGACGGCGGCCACCTGTCCCGCGCCGAGCTCGACCTCGCCGCGGTACCGCTCCCCCGGCACGGCTTCACCGGGCAGTGCGTCCCCAAGGTCGTGGTCACCCGGCGCGCGGACGGCCACGCCACGCGCGACGTGCTGCTGCTGCCGCACACCGCCGAGCCCGTCGTGCTGCGCGCGGGCGACCACGAGGTCACGGTGCGGCCCGAGGGGCACGCCGGGGTGCTGTGCCTCGACTGGCGGTACGCCGGCCGGCCGCGCCCGCTGCACCGGCTGCGGCGGCGGGTCACCCGGGCGCTGGTGCGCCGGCTGGGGCGGAGCGAGGTGAAGCTCGCCGTCTACAAGGCGCTCATCCGCGTGGTGCCGCGCCGCCGGGACCTGGTGCTGTTCGAGTCCGACGCCGGGCGGGGCTACACCGGCAACCCCCGCTACATCTACGAGGAGATCCGGCGGCGCGGGCTGCCGCTGCACGCGGTGTGGTCGACCTCCCGCGGGCGGCGCGGCTTCCCCGCCGACGTGACGCTGGTGCGCCGGGGGAGCTGGCGGTACGTGTGGACGCTCGCCCGCGCCGCGTACTGGGTGGACAGCCACAACCTCGCGCCCGCCTTCCCCAAGCCGCGCGGCACCCGCTACCTGCAGACCTGGCACGGCCAGGGCATCAAGACGATCGGCTTCGACGCGCCCGAGCTGCGCGGCGACTTCGACGGGCCGCGCCGCCGGTGGCGGGCCGCGGTCGCCCGGTGGGACGTGCTCGTCTCCCCAGGCGCCGAGTTCGAGCGGGTGTTTCTGCCCGCGAACGGCTACACCGGCCCGGTGCTCCGGTACGGCTCGCCGCGGTGCGACGTGCTCGTGCGCGGCGACGCCGAGACCGCCCGGCGGGTGCGGGCCGAGCTGGAGATCCCCGACGGGGTGCGGGTGCTGCTGTACGCGCCCACCTACCGCGACTTGGGCCGGGGCCGGTCGGTGCGGGCGGACCTGCGGATGATGGCCGAGGCGCTCGCCGGGGAGTGGGTGGTCATCCTGCGGCCGCACCCGATCGAGCGGTACACCGTGCCGCAGGAGGTGCGGCACTTCGTCCGGCCCGCGGGCCGCCACTGGGAGATCAACGACCTCATCCTCGCCTCCGACGCGCTGCTCACCGACTACTCGTCGGTGATGTGCGACTACGCGGTGACCGGCAAGCCGATGCTGTTCCTCATCGACGACTGGGACGAGTACCGCAGGAGCGAGCGCGGGGTCTACCACGACCTGCCCGCGATCGCCCCGGGCCCGTGCCTGTACACCACCGCGGAGGTGATCGACGCGCTGCGCGACCTCGACGCGGTGAGCGCGGCCTACGCCGCCCGGTACGCGGAGTTCCGCCGCACCTGGTGCGCGGACGAGCAGGGGGACGCGGCCGCCCGGGTGGTGGACGCGTTCTTCGGGGAGGGGCGGTGAGGCCGGTGCGCGCCGCCGGGAACGGCCGGGCCGAGCCGGTGGTGTTCGTCACCTGGGACGCCGACACGCTCGGCGGCATGCAGCGGGTCACCCACACCCTCGCGCAGGGCCTCGCGGTGCGCGGCCACGAGGTGCACGTGGTCGGCATCCACCGCAGCAGCGCCCCGTTCCGGTACGTGGCCGAGCCCGGATACCACCGGCACGTGCTGCAGGGCCGCATCGGCCGCCCGTCCCGGCGGCGGCTCGCCGCGCTGCTCGGCGCGCTGCGCTTCGGGTACGTGATCCTCACCTCGCCCGCGGCGGTGGCCTGGGCCCGCGAGGCGGTGCCGCGGCGGCTGTTCACCGTCGGCCAGTACCACGGCTCCTACGAGCACGCCCGCTCCACCTGGCACCTGCGGTCGATCCGCCGCCACTACCCGGAGCTCGACCAGGCGGTGTTCCTCAGCCCCGAGGACGCGTGGCGGTTCACCGCGGACTGCCTGCTGCCGAACGCCGCCGACGTGCCGAACCCGCTGCCGGTCTGGCCCGGCCGCACCTCGCCGCTCACCGCGCCGCGGGTGCTCGGCGTCGGCCGGCTCGCCGGGGTGAAGCGCTTCGACCGGCTCGTCTCCGCGTTCGCCGCGGCCTGCCGGGCCGTACCCGAGCGGTGGGAGCTGCACCTGGTCGGCGAGGGCGAGGACGAGCCGCGGCTGCGGGAGCAGGCGGCCGCCGAGGGCGTGGCCGACCGGGTGGTGTTCCACGGCCGCCTGCCCGCCGAGCAGATGCCCGCGCTCTACCTCGGCGGCTCGATCCTCGCGCTCACCAGCGACCACGAGGGGCTGCCGCTCGCCGCGGCCGAGGCCGCCTCGTACGGCGTGCCCGCGGTTGCCTTCGACGTGTCGAGCGGGGTGCGCGCCGTGGCCGCGCGCACCGTGCCGCCCGGCGACCTGGCCGCGTTCACCGCCGAGCTCACCGCCCTCATGGCCGACCTCGCGGCCCGCCGCCGGCTCGGCGCCGCCGCCCGGGAGCGGGTCGCGGCGCTGCGGCCGGGGCACGTGCTCGACCGGTGGGAGGAGCTGTTCGCCCACCTCCGGCTGTGACCGCGCGGGCTACTCGGCGGCGCGCACCTCGGCGCGCAGCTCCTCGAACTCGGCGGTGAGCTCGGCGAGCCGGGCCCGGTAGCGGGCGACGTTGCCGAGCTTGACCTGCTCGTAGCCGCGGACGAGGTCGGGCAGCTCGGCGATCGCCACCGCCGTGGCGTGCGTGCCCGGGGTGAGGCCGTCGAGCAGCCGGTCGACGACGCCGAGGTACTCGGCGATCAGCTCCCGTTCGACGCGGCGCACGTGGGCCCGGCCGAACGGGTCGAACGGGGTGCCGCGCAGCCGGCGCAGCCGTACCAGCAGGGCGAGCACCGGCCGGAACCAGGGGCCGAGGCTGAGCTTGCGGCGCAGCCCGAGCGCGCGCAGCGTCGGCGGGTGGAGCCGGTAGCGGACCCGGGCGCCGTCGCCGAACCGGGCGCGGACCGTCTCGGCCAGCTCCGGGTCGAGCGAGAGCCGGGCCACCTCGTACTCGTCCTTGTAGGCCATGAGCTTGTACAGGTTGCGGGCGACCGCCTCGGCGAGCGCGGCCGACCCGGGCATGCGCTCCGCCTCGACGCGGCGCACCCGCTCCACGACCTCGGCGTACCGGCGGGCGTACGCCGCGTCCTGGTAGGCGACGAGGTCGGGCACCCGGATGCGGACGAGCCGGTCGAGCTCGGAGCCGGGCTCGGCGGCCACCGGCGGCACGTCCGCGGGCCACTCGGGCGCGGCCCGCCGCGCCGGCGGCTCCGCCGGGGCGGTGAGCGGGGCGACCCGCTCGGGGTCGGCGACCGCGAGCCGGCCGAGCCGGAACGCGCGCAGGTTCTGCTCCACCCGCACGCCGTTGAGCCGCAGCGCCTCCTCGATCGGCTCGGCGGGCAGCGGCAGCGCGCCCGCCTGGTAGGCGGCGCCGAGCAGCAGCACGTTCGCGTACTGGTCGTCGCCGAACGCGGCCTCGGCGAGCGCCCGGGCGTCGAGGAACACCGCGTGCTCGCCGCGGGTCGCCTTGCGGATGCCGTCGGTGACCTCGGCCACGTCGGGGAACGCGGTGCCCGGGTCGATCACCATCTGCCCGGTCGGCACCTTCGCGGTGGACACCACGGCGATCGTGCGGCCCGGGTCGGCCGCCTCGAGGTTGCGCGGGGCCGCCCCGACGAGCAGGTCGCAGACGAGGTAGAGGTCGCAGCCGCCCGCCGCGGCCTTGTTCGACTGCTCCACCGGCCGGTCGCTGATCTTGATGTCGGAGACGACCGCGCCGCCCTTCTGGGCGAGCCCGGTCTGGTCGAGCGCGCGCACGTACCGGCCCGCGAGCGTGGCGGCGGTGCCGAGCACCTGGGAGACGGTGACCACGCCGGTGCCGCCGACGCCGGTGATCCGGGTGGTGTGCTCCCCGGCCGGGGTGAGCCGGGGCGGCTCCGGCAGCCGCGCCGGGTCGGCGAGCTCGGCGAACTCGGCGAGCAGCGGCGACTCGCGTACGGCGCGCCCGCCGGGCCCGCCGCGCCGCCGGTCGGCGGCGGGGACCACGGCGAGGAACGCCGGGCAGTCCCCGGCGACGCAGGAGAAGTCCTTGTTGCACGACGGCTGGTGGATGCGGGTCTTGCGGCCGAACTCGGTCTCCACCGGCTGCACCGACAGGCAGTTCGACTTGGCCCCGCAGTCGCCGCAGCCCTCGCACACCCGCTCGTTGATCATGACGTGCTCGGCGGGCTCCGGCGCGAGCCCGCGCTTGCGGCGGCGGCGCAGCTCGGTGGCGCACTCCTGGTCGTGGATGAGCACGGTCACCCCGGGCACCTTGGCGAGCGTCTCCTGCGCCTCGACGAGCCGGTCCCGGCTCCACACCTCGACGCCCCGGGGCAGCCGGATCCGCCGGTACCGCCGCAGGTCGTCGGCCGTGATGATGATCCGCTTGACGCCCTCGGCGAGCAGCGAGCGCACGATCTCCGGCAGCGGCATCACCCCGGCGGGCACCTGGCCGCCGGTCATCGCGACCACCGAGTTGTGCAGCAGCTTGAAGGTGACGTTCACCCCGGCCGCGACCGCGGCCCGGATCGCGAGGCTGCCGGAGTGGTGGAAGGTGCCGTCGCCGAGGTTCTGCACCAGGTGGTCGCGGTTCACGAACGGCGCCATGCCGATCCAGTGCGCGCCCTCGCCGCCCATCTGGGTGAGCCCGATCACCTCGCCGACCTGCCGCGGGTCCATCAGCATCACCATCGCGTGGCAGCCGATGCCGCCGCCGACGAGCGACCCCTCCGGGATCTTGGTGGTGGAGGAGTTGTGCGGGCAGCCGGAGCAGTAGTACGGCATGCGCGGCAGCAGCGGCAGCTCCACCCGGCGCCGCGCCCGCCCGGCCCGGCCTGCCCCGTCCAGCCAGGCCCGCACCGAGGGGAAGTCCCCCATCCCGGCGAGCACGGGCGCGAGCCGCCGGGCGATCAGGTCGGCGTCGAGCTCGCCGGTGCCGGGGAAGAGCGCGCTGCCGTCGGGGTTGCGCTTGCCGCGCACCGCCGGGGCGTCCGGCCGGCCGTACAGCAGGTCCTTGATCGCGGTCTCGATGAGCGGGCGCTTCTCCTCCACCACGATGATCTCGCGCAGCCCGGCCGCGAACCGCGCGACGATCTCCGGCTCGAGCGGGTGGACCACGGCGAGGTGGAGCAGCCGCACCCCGCGCCGGGCGAGCTCGGCGTCGTCGAGGCCGAGCGTGCGCAGCGCCTGCCGCAGGTCGAGGAAGGTCTTCCCGGCGGCGACGATGCCGATCCGGTCGCCGGGGGCGCCGCCGACGATGCGGTTGAGCCCGTTGAGCGCCACGTAGCGGCGGGCGACGTCCAGCCGCACGCCCTCCCGGGTGCGCTCCATCGCATCGAGGGTGGGGCCGAGCATGCGGGTCTCGATGCGGTGCCGGTACGGCTCGCCGCCGTCCTCGCCGCGGACCGGCACGGGCACCACCCGCTCGGGGTGCACCTCGACCCGGCCGGAGCCGTCGGCGACGTTGGTGGCGATCTTCATCGCGACCCACAGCCCGCTCGCCCGGGACAGCGCCACCGCGTGCAGGCCGAGGTCGAGCACCTCCTGCGAGTCGGCGGGGTAGAGCACGGGCATGCCGAGGTCGGCGAGCAGCCCCTCGGAGGCGCTCGGCACCGTCGACGACTTCGCCGAGGGGTCGTCGCCGACGAACGCCACCGCGCCGCCGTCCGGATGGGTGCCCATGAGGTTGGCGTGCCGGAGGGCGTCGGTGGCGCGGTCGAGCCCCGGCGCCTTGCCGTACCAGAAGCCGATCACCCCGTCGACGCGGCGGTCGGGGTGGGCGGCCGCGAGCTGGGTGCCCTGCACCGCGGTGGCGGCGAGCTCCTCGTTGACGCCGGGCCGGAAGACGATCTCGTACTCGTCGAGCAGGGCGCGCTGCCGCTCGAGCTCGAGGTCGTAGCCGCCGAGCGGGGAGCCCTCGTACCCGGAGACGAAGGCGGCGGTGCGACGCCCGGCCCGCCGGTCGGCGCGCCGGGCGTCGATGGGCAGTCTGGCCAGTGCCTGAATCCCGGTGAGGTGGACCGTCCCGGCTTCCAGCAGGTAGCGGTCGGCCAGGCTCGGCCGAGCGTGCTTATCGGTCATGGCCCGCTCCTTCGCCCAAGGTTCCGCCGAAAAGCCTCCCAAAACACAGCAGAAGTCGGCTTTATAGATGCGTCACAGACTTCGCCCGCAAAACGTGCGCGACAGCGCCAACTTTCGCGGGGAGCCGTGCGCCCGGCGGATGCGGCGAAGGGCGGGCCGCGGCGGCGGAGCGGGCCGCGGTGAGCGGCCTGCCCGCAGGTCAGGCCGGCACGCAGTGGAGACGCTGGTAGCGGGTGAGCATGGCGGCCACCGGGCCCGGCTCGCGCAGCCGGCTGACCCGGTCGCGGGCCTCGCGCTTCCAGCGCGCCCGGCGCCGCCGCCAGGCCGCCGCGCGGTACTTCGACACGTGCTCCCGGGACGCGCGCGGCGCGCCGGACAGCTCGTAGCCGAGGGCGGTGAGCCGCTCGCCGAGCACCGTCTCGCACAGCGAGACCTCCCACGGCTCCAGCCGGTTCGCCCAGCTGCCGACCCGGGAGCGGTTCACCTCGCGGTGAGTGTTGCGGTGCCACACCTTGTGCGGCGGCACCGCCTGCGACGCCACCTCGCGCTGGTCGCGCATGGCCGGGTCGTACTCCTCGCCGAGGAAGGTGCACAGCGCGCGCAGCGCGCCCTCCGGGTCGGCGGTGAGGTCCTCGTAGCGCAGCTCGAAGTAGGCGTCCTTGGGCAGCTCGGCCGCGTGCCTGCGGCCGAAGTCGATCGCGTCCGCCCAGTTCGCCACCGCGGTGTAGACGTTGCCGCGGTACCACGGCATCTCCTTCAGCGAGGCCACGCAGTCCCGCCCGTCGCGGATGAGGTGGATGAACTGGGCGTCCGGGAACATGCGGCGGAGCGTGCCGACGTGCTGGAAGTAGCTGGGCCGCTTGTCCCCCCAGCGCGGCTTGCCGAACCGCCGCGCGTACTCCGCGAACGCGGTGCCGATCACCGAGCCGAGGCTGCCGGGCGCGTGCACCGCCGCCGTGACGAACTCGTCCCGGTCGAGGCCGAGCTCGTGGAACTTCGTCCCCTTGCCGGTCGCGATCCACTGGGCGAGCCGCCGCCGGTTCTCCGGCTCCCGCATGTCCCCGTAGACCTTGCGGTGGAAGTACGCCGGGATGACGAAGCGGGTCTCCGGCGCCACCGCGATGCGCGGGTGGGAGTGCAGCATGAGCTGCAGCAGCGTGGTCCCGGAGCGCGGGCACCCGATGATGAAGATCGGCCGGTCCGACTCGAACACGATTCACTTCCCCCGTATGAGTTCTGGCGCGCGGTTCGGCGTGGTGACATCGAGCTGTGACGCGACCGGGTTCGGCTCGCGCAGCCGGATCAGCCGGTCGCGGATCGCGTCGTAGCGCAGCCGCCGCCGGGCCCGCGCCGCCACCTTGCGGTACTCGCGGCGCACCGCCCGCTCCGGGCGGGGCGCGCCGGTCGGCTCATAGCCGTACGCGGCCATGCGCTCCCCCAGCACCGCCTCGCACAGCCCGGCCTCCCACGGCTCCAGCCGGCGGGTCCAGCTCCCGGCGCGCCCGGTCATCACCTCGCGGCGCACGTTGCGGTGCCAGTGCTTGTGGCTCGGCACGACGTCGGCGACCTGGCTCGGCTCGAGCATCGCCTCGTCGAACTCCTCACCGAGGAACGCGCACAGCTCGGTGAGCGTGCCGCGCGGGTCCGCGGTGAGCCGCTCGTACTGGATCTCGATGTAGCCGCCGGCGGGCAGCCGGCGCGCGGCGCGGCGGCCGAGGTCGATCGCCTCCGCCCAGCGGTGCGCCGCCTCGGCGGTGGTGCCGCGGAACCACGGCATCTCCTTCAGCGAGGCCACACAGTCCCGCGGGTCCCGGATCAGGTGGATGAACTGGGCGTCCGGGAACATCCGCACGATCGCGTCGATGTGCCGGATGTACGGCGGGCGCTTGTCGCCCCAGCGCGGCTTGCCGTGCCGCTCGGCGTACATGCGGTAGACGATCTCGAGCACCGAGCCGAGCGTGCCCGGGCCGTCGCCGGCCCGCTCGACGAACGTCGCGGCGTCGATCCCGAGGTCGCCGAACTGCAGCCGCGGCCTGCTCGCGATCCACTCGGCGAGCGCCTCGCGGTTGCGCCGCTCCGACAGGTCGCCGAACCGCAGCCGCCGGTTGTAGGCGTGCACGAGGATGCGGGTCTCCGGCGGGATCGCGAGGCGCGGGTGGGCGTGCAGCATGAGCTGCAGCAGCGTGGTGCCCGAGCGCGGGCAGCCCACGATGAAGAAGGGCCGGTCCTGCTCAGGCACAGACGCCCTCCCTCCGGTCCGCGGCGTGATCGGCCGCCGTCCGGGCCTCGGCCTCGTCCGCCGCCTCGCCGGGCAGCGGGCCGGTGATCACGTGGGTGGGGTGCGGCGCCGCGGTGACGTTGGCGAGCTCCCGGGAGACGAGCCACATGCGGTAGACGAGCACCGCCTCGAAGAGCAGGAGCAGCAGGCTGCCCGCGACCACGGCGGGCAGCAGCGCGGCCGGGCCGATGAGCGGGGCGATCACGAACACCAGCGCGTGGTACTCGATGCCGCTCACCACGTGGGTGCGCACCCGGTGCCGGGCGAGGGTGCGGCGCACCCGGTCGTACCAGGGGAACCGGGCGCGGAACCGGGCGTACAGGTCGATGAGCGGCCGCCCGTCGCTGGGCGCCTCCCCCGACTCGACCCGGCGCACGACGACCGGCCCGGTCTGCCCGCCGTGGCCGGCCGCCGCGTCCGCGCGCTCCGGGCCGGCCCCCGCGGCCCGGCCGCCGCGCGGATCGCGCGGGTCACCCGTCCGGTCGCCCGGCGCGGCGTCGCCCGGCCGGGCCGGCTGCGGCACCATGCCGTACGGCAGCGCGCCGCCCGCGAGCAGGTCGCGTACCCCGGTCTGCGGGGCACGGCTGAGGATGTCCTCGACGAACACGCACTCGGCCGACCAGCGGGCCTCGGCGGCGGCGCGGGCCTGCTGCCGGCTGGCCTCGCGCACCCGCTTGAGCTGCGGCCCGTTGATGTACCGGAACAGGTCGAGCACGATCACCGCCCCGGCCATGAGCAGGTACGCCGCCTCCCCCGTCGCGGCGTACTGCCCGTAGCCCAGGCCCGCGGCACAGCAGGCCACCCGCAGCCGGTCGCCCACGTAGTCGAGCCACAGCCCGAACGGGGTGCCGTTCCCCTTGAGCCGCGCGAGCTTGCCGTCCACGCAGTCCACCAGGAAGCTCAGGTAGAACAGCGCCGCCCCGGCGGGGAGCCATCCGGCGCCGAAGCAGGCGGCCGAGGCGAGGCCGAGGAGGATGGACAGCCGGGTCACCCCGTTGGGGGTGAGCGACGTGTGGTTGGCGATGAAGAGGGTGAGCCGGCACGCCACGGGATCCACCAGGAACACCGTCCACCAGGAATCCCGCGGTTTACGTACCGCCTTGACATCGTCGATCGTGAAGGCCGCCATGAAGGTAAGAATGGCCACCGTTCGTGGTCATGCGTCGACCTTCGGTGACGATCGGGCCGTCTCGTTGCGATCTCTTGACCCAGTCCTGACCGCCGCCTCCGTTTTCCCTCAACCACGGAACCTGCGCCGATCGCCCTAAGCTACATTTCTGTCACTCAGCGTTGTGGAGGGACAGATGCGCAAAGCGGTGCGCCGGGCCCGCAGGATCTACCATCGCGGGGTCAGGCCCGCCCGAAGGCTGCTCCTCGGCCTGCGGTCCCGCCGGCTGCCCGGCGGGCTGGTCCTGGTCCGGACCCCCGAGGGCATGCGCCCGGCACGGGTGCGAGAGGACGCCTGCCCGCTGCAGGCGATGCGGGAGAACCTCGACCTGGTGTGCGCGGTGCTGGAGCGGGCGGACGTGCCGTACTTCTGCGTCCGGCCGCTCGCCGGGCAGCCGCCCGCCGTGGGCGTGCCCGCGGTGCACCGGTCCCGGGCGCTCGCCGCGCTCGCCGAGGCCGCCGGGACCGCGTCCGGGGACGCCGGGCCGCTGTACGTCGGCACCGGCCCGGAGAAGCCGGCCCGGCTGCTGCGCCGCGCGCTGCCGGAGCTGCGCACCGCCACCGCGGTCCGGGTGGCCGGGTACTTCGTCAGCCCGTCGGGCACCCTCGTGCTCGGCCCCGAGTACGGCTGCGACCTGGAGTTCTGGCCGAGCGAGGGGCCGAACCTGCTCGTCGCCCCGCGGCCGAACCCGACCACGCGCACGCTGCCCGCGGACGAGCCGCCGGTGGAGGGCACCGAGGACCTGTTCAACCCGCTCGTCTCCCCGGCGCGGCGCGGCCCGCGGCGGTACCGCACCCGGCGCGAGTTCACCGTGCGGCACGTCGACGACATCGACTTCCCGATCGACGCGGTCTACACCTGGGTGGACGGCTCCGACCCGGCGTGGCGGGCCCGGCGGGACGCGGCGCTCGCCGAGGCGGGCCGGCTCACCGAGCTGGCGGCGGGCGCGGCCCGGTTCACCAGCCGGGACGAGCTGCGCTACTCGCTGCGCTCGCTGCACATGTGCGCGCCGTGGATCCGGCACGTGTGGATCGTCACCGACGGCCAGTGCCCGGAGTGGCTCGACACCGACCATCCGGACGTCACCGTCGTCGACCACAAGGAGATCTTCACCGACCCGTCGGTGCTCCCGGTGTTCAACTCGCACGCGATCGAGACCCAGCTCCACCACATCGACGGGCTCAGCGAGCACTTCCTCTACCTCAACGACGACTTCTTCCTCGGCCGCCCGCTGCCGCCGAGCACGTTCTTCGAGGCGAACGGCATCACCCGGTTCTTCCCGTCGGCGGTGCCGGTGCCGTTCGGCTCGCCGGAGACCGAGGAGTCGCCGGTGCACGCGGCCGGGATGAACAACCGGCGGCTGCTGGAGGAGCTCACCGGCCGCACGCTGACGCTGAAGATGCGGCACGCGCCGTACGCGCTGCGGCGCAGCCTGCTCGCCGAGCTGGAGGAGCGGTACGCCGCGGAGTTCCGGGCCACGGCGTCGCACCGGTTCCGGGACTGCACCGACATCTCGGTGGTGTCCTCGCTCGCCCACTACTACGCCTACCTCACCGGGCGGGCCGTACCGGGGACGATCGAGTACACCTACGTCGACCTCGCGCTCCACCGGGCGCGGCGCAAGATGCGGAACATGCTCGCGCTGCGGCAGCACGACACGTTCTGCCTCAACGACACCGCCCCGACCACGCCGGAGCAGGACGCGCTGCTGCACAGCTTCCTCGAGGCGTACTTCCCGACGCGCGCTCCGTGGGAAAGGTAGGATGCTGGGCCTATCAAAGTGAACAAAGTGCCGTAAAGGCAGCAAAGAGTCCCGAGTTACGCCCGAGGAGTTCCGTCATGCGACAGCCGATCAGGCTCGCGACGTGTCTCGCACTGATCGCCGCGGTCTGCGCACCCACGGCCCCCGCGTGGAGCTCCGCCGCCGACCCGGGGGCGGGCACCGGAACCACCAAGGATTCGGCCAAGGCTTCGGCGGCGACCGCCAAGAAGACCGAGAAGACCAAGAAGGCCCAGCAGGTCGACTGCGCGAAGGTGAAGTGCATCGCGCTCACCTTCGACGACGGGCCCGGCAAGCGGGTGGGCGCGCTGCTCGACACCCTCAAGAAGCACAACGTCAAGGCGACGTTCTTCCTCGAGGGCCAGTACGTCAAGGCGCGGCCCGAGCTGGCCAAGCGCATCGCGAAGGAGGGGCACCAGCTCGGCAACCACAGCTACCGCCACCCCGACTTCACCAAGAGCAAGGAGTCGGAGATCAAGTCGGAGATCGTCCGGACCCAGGAGCTGGTGCACAAGCTGACCGGCAAGTACCCGACCACGCTGCGGCCGCCGTACGGCCTCTACAACGACCAGGTGCAGGAGGTCGCCAAGGAGCTCGGGCTGCCGATCGTGCTGTGGAACACCGCCTCGCACGACTGGGCGAGCCGGGACCAGAAGGCGATCTACCGGGAGGTGCTCAAGGGCGCCCGGCGTGACTCGGTCGTGCTCATGCACGACTGGGTGGACGCCACAGTAGACGTGATGCCCCGCCTGCTCACCGCGCTGAAGAAGAAGGGCTTCCACGTGGTGACCGTGGACACGCTGGTGCGCGGCCGGACCAAGCTGCAGCCGGGCGAGGTGTGGCCGGAGGACGCCACGATCGACTCCTCGGACTCGCCGCTCGTCCCGTACCAGCACTGAGCGGGCGGGCGGCATCGCGCATGCGGCGCTCCGCCGCGGCCCTCCCCCGCGCGTCCTCCGCGCCCGGGCCGCGGCGCGGCGCCGCCGCGGCCGGCCCGGCCGTGCCTTTCGGCCGGAGCGCGCGCCCGGGAGCCCGCGGCACCGGCCCGGACGCCCCGGGCGCGGTTCCCGTTCCCCGTGTCCCCGTGGAATGATCACGACCATGACCAAGCGCCCCCTCGCCGCGCTCGCGCTCGCCGCCTTCGCGTCGGCCCCCGCCGCGCTCCCGCTCCCCGCGCAGGCCTCCGCGGCCGCGCCCGCGGCCGCCGCCCGGCCCGCCTCCGCCGCCGCACCGGCCGCGCAGGCGTCCGGCGCCGCCACGCGGGTGGACTGCGCCAAGGTGAAGTGCATCGCGCTCACCTTCGACGACGGCCCGGGGCCGTACACCGCGCGGCTGCTCGCCACGCTGCGCAAACACCGGGCCAAGGCGACGTTCTTCCTCGTCGGCAAGCGGGTCGCGGAGCGGCCGAAGCTCGCCCGGCGCATCGCCCGGGAGGGCCACGAGATCGGCAACCACTCCTACGGGCACGAGTCGCTGCCCGCGCTCCCCGACTTCGACCTCGCCGCCGAGCTGAGCCGTACCCAGGACGTGATCCGCCGCGCGACGGGGAAGCGCCCGCGGATCATGCGGCCGCCGTACGGCCACACCGACGCCCGGGTCCGCGCCGCGGCCAAGGAGCACGGGCTCGCGCAGGTGCTGTGGACCGGCACCACCCTCGACTGGTCGCTGCGCGACACCCGCAAGATCGAAGACACCGTGCTGCGGCTCGCCAAGCCGAACGCGGTGATCCTCATGCACGACGTGGTGCCGCACACGGTGCGGGCGATGCCGCGCGTGCTGCGCGAGCTGCGCAAGCGGGGCTACCGGTTCGTGACGGTCTCGGCCCTCGCCGGCCCCGGCAGGCTCACGCCGGGGGCGAGCTTCCCGCGCTGAGCGAGCCGCGCGCCGACGCGGCGGCCGAGCCGCTGCATCGGCAGCTCGACCAGCCCGTAGGTGAGCCGGCTCAGCGCGAGCGTCACCGCCAGGTATCCGGCGATCACCGCGGCCTGCACGACCGCGTCCGCGGTGCGCACGTCGCCCATGATCTCCGGCACCCACCGCAGCACCGGGTGGTGCAGCAGGTAGACCGAGTAGCTGATCAGGCCCAGCCAGACGAGCACCCGCGGCACCCGCCGGTTCCGCAGCGCCATCGCCCCGGCGAACGTCGCCGCGGACAGCGCGAGCGTGGTCAGCCAGGGGCCCGGCTGCACCCACCACCACCCGGCCTGGATCGCCCACACCGGCGCGACGCCGACGAGCACCGCCACCGCGGCCACCGGCCACAGCGTGCCCTCACCGCGCTCCCACCGGTAGATCGCGGTCCCCGCGAACATCACCGCGAGGATCGCCGCGCCGAACCAGATCACCCGGGCGCCGGTGAGCAGCAGCACCAGCGCCATGGCGCCGAGCAGGTACGCGGCGGGCACCCGCCACCGGCCGCCGATCAGGCAGGCGAGCCCGGCGACGAAGACGACCGCGGAGACCACGGCCGCGGGCGGGCCGGGCAGCAGCGGCGCGGTGACCACCAGGCCGGTCCCGACCGCCACCACGCCGAACCCGATCGCGATCGGCCCGCTGCGGCGGTGCAGCCCGGCCGTGAACAGGGCGGTGACGAGCAGGTAGAAGACCATCTCGTAGGAGAGGGTCCACATGGTGTCCACCACCCCGGCGCCGTCCACCACGTCCATGAGCATGGTGATGTGGGCCGCGACCGCGGAGATGTCGCGCTGCACCGCGGGCCGGATCGGCATCCAGTACGCCGTGGCGAGCGCGACGGCGATCACGAGCAGGTAGATCGGGTAGAGCCGGAACAGCCGGCTCACCCAGAAGGTGCGCACGTCGCCCCGATGCTCCAGGGACCTGGGGATGATGTAGCCGCTGACGAGAAAGAAGACCAGGACGCCGTACATGCCGAGATTGAACCAGTACGGCCGCAGCGACGGCGCCGTCCACTGCAGCGTGTGCTCGGCGACCACGGCCATCGCCCCGATCCCGCGCAACGCGTCCAGCCAAGCCAATCGCGGCCGGCCGGTGCCGGTCGCGACGGAGGGGGCGGTTGTCTGAGCGGCGCTGCTGGGAGTCGTCTCAGGCACCTACCCCAAGTTACCCCGGCGAGGTCGATCAAACTCCGCCTCTTGGCAAAACGGGGCGAGTGTGTGTCAAATCACTCCCATTCGATCGTGCCCGGCGGTTTGCTCGTCACGTCGAGCACGACCCGGTTGATCTCGCGGACCTCGTTGGTGATCCGCGTGGAGATGCGCTCCAGCACGTCGTACGGCACCCGCGCCCAGTCGGCCGTCATCGCGTCCTCGCTGGTGACCGGGCGCAGCACGATCGGGTGGCCGTAGGTGCGCTCGTCGCCCTGCACGCCCACCGAGCGGACGTCGGCGAGCAGGACCACCGGGCACTGCCAGATCTCCCGGTCGAGCCCGGCCCGGGACAGCTCCTCGCGGGCGATCGCGTCGGCCTCGCGCAGGATGTCGAGCCGCTCCCGGGTGACCTCGCCGACGATCCGGATCGCGAGGCCGGGGCCGGGGAACGGCTGCCGCCACACGATCGCCGGGGGCAGGCCGAGCTCCTCGCCGGCCCGGCGCACCTCGTCCTTGAACATCGTGCGCAGCGGCTCGACGAGGGTGAACTTCAAATCGTCCGGCAGGCCGCCGACGTTGTGGTGCGACTTGATGTTCGCGGTGCCGGTGCCGCCGCCGGACTCCACCACGTCCGGGTAGAGCGTGCCCTGCACGAGGAAGTCGACCGGCGCGTCCGCGGCGGCGATGATCGCCCGCTGCTCGTCCTCGAACACCCGGATGAACTCGCGCCCGATGATCTTGCGCTTCTCCTCGGGGTCGGTCACCCCGGCCAACGCCTTGAGGAAGCGGTCGGCGGCGTCCACCACGCGCAGCTTCACCCCGGTGGCGGCGACGAAGTCGCGCTCGACCTGCTCGGCCTCGCCCTTGCGCAGCAGCCCGTGGTCGACGAAGACGCAGGTGAGCCGGTCGCCGATGGCCCGCTGCACGATCGCGGCGGCCACCGCCGAGTCGACCCCGCCGGACAGCCCGCAGATCGCCCGGCCGTTCGGGCCGATCGTCTCGCGCACCTTCTCCACCGCGTCCTCGACGATGTTGAGCATCGTCCAGGTGGGACGGCAGCCGGCCGCGTCGAGGAAGCGCTTGAGCACCGCGGTGCCGTGCTCGCTGTGCAGCACCTCGGGGTGGAACTGCACGCCGTACAGGCCGCGCTCGGGCGCCTCCATCGCGGCGACGGGGGTCGCCTCGGTGCTCGCGGTCACCGTGAACCCCTCGGGGGCGACGGTGACGCTGTCGCCGTGCGACATCCACACCGTCTGCTCGGCGGGCAGCCCGGCGAACAGCACGCCCTCCTGCGCCACCCGCAGCGGGGTGCGGCCGAACTCGGCGACGCCGGTCCGCGCCACCGTGCCGCCGAGCGCCTGGGCCATCGCCTGGAAGCCGTAGCAGATGCCGAAGATCGGCACGCCCGCGGCGAACAGCTCGGCGGGCACCCGCGGCGCGCCCTCGGCGTACACCGAGGACGGGCCGCCGGAGAGGATGATCGCCTTCGGGCGGCGGGCGAGCAGCTCCGACACGGGCGTCGTCGACGGGACGATCTCGGAGTAGACGTGGCATTCGCGTACCCGACGCGCGATCAGCTGCGCGTACTGCGCTCCGAAATCGACCACAAGGACCGTGTCGAAATCAGACACCGGGACGACCCTTTCCTGCATCTCGGGGTGGAACCCCAAGTTTACGGGGCCGTGCCCGGTGCCTCGCGCTCAGCTCACCGATCGCCGCCCCGGCACCGCGACCGGCACGATCTCCGGCGCGCCGAGGCGGATCGCGTCGGCCTCCTGGTCGGTGTCCTGCTCCTGGGAGAGGCGCTCGGCCTCCACCCGCTTGGCGTAGTACTCCACCTCGCGCTTGATCTGGTCGCCGTCCCAGCCGAGCGGCCCGGCGAGCAGCTCGGCGACCTCCTGCGCCACCCCGGTGCCGCGGTGGAAGGTCTCGATGGAGATCCGGGTGCGCCGGGAGAGCACGTCCTCCAGGTGCCGGGCGCCCTCGTGGGTGGCCGCGTACACGATCTCGGCCCGCAGGTAGTCGTCCGCGCCGTCGAGCGGCTCGGCGAGCGAGCGGTCGGCCTCGATGAGGTCGAGCACCTCGTCGATGAGCGAGCCGTACCGGTGCAGCAGGTGCTCGATGCGGGCGACGTGCAGGCCGGCGCGCTCGGCGATGCGGTAGCGGGCGTTCCACAGCGCGGGGTAGCCGTCCGCGCCGAGCAGCGGGATGCGGTCGGTGCAGGACGGCGGCACGAGCTGGTCGAGGCCGTGCGCCACCGCGTCGACCGCGTCGCGGGCCATCACCCGGTAGGTGGTGTACTTGCCCCCGGCGACCATGACCAGGCCGGGTACCGGGTGGGTCACCACGTGCTCCCGGGACAGCTTGGAGGTCTCGTCGGACTCCCCGGCGAGCAGCGGCCGCAGCCCCGCGTACACGCCCTCGACGTCGTCGCGGGTGAGCGGCACCGACAGCACCGCGTTGACCCGCTCGAGCACGTAGTCGATGTCGGCCCGGGACGCGGCCGGGTGGCTGCGGTCGAGGTCCCAGGGGGTGTCGGTGGTGCCGATGATCCAGTGGCGGCCCCACGGGATCACGAACAGCACCGACTTCTCGGTGCGCAGGATGATCCCGGTCGAGGAGTGGATGCGGTCGCGGGGCACCACGAGGTGGATGCCCTTGGAGGCGCGCACGTGGATGCTGCCCCGGCCGCCGACGAGCTCCTGGATCTCGTCGGTCCACACGCCGGTCGCGTTCACCACCTGCCGGGCGCGCACGTCGTACTCGTCGCCGCTCTCCAGGTCCCGCACCCGCACGCCGGTGACCCGCTCGCCCTCGCGCAGGAAGCCGATCATCTGGGTGCGGGAGGCGATGTGCGCGCCGTACGCGGCGGCGGTGCGCAGCAGCGTGACCACGTACCGGGCGTCGTCGACCTGGGCGTCCCAGTAGAGCACCGCGCCGGTGAACGCCGAGCGCTTCAGCGCCGGGGCGAGGCGCAGCGCGCGGCGCCGGGACAGGTGGCGGTGGCCCGGCACGCCCCGGGGGACCCCCGGGGTGAAGCCGAGCGAGTCGTACAGCACCAGCCCCGACCCGACGTAGAAGCGTTCCCACACGTGGTGGGTGAGCGGGAACAGGAACGGCACCGGCCGCACCAGGTGCGGGGCGATGCGCTGGAGCAGCAGCGACCGCTCCTGCAGCGCCTCGCGCACCAGGTCGAAGTTGTACTGCTCGAGGTAGCGCAGGCCGCCGTGGATGAGCTTGGAGGAGCGGGACGAGGTGCCCGAGGCGAAGTCGCGGGCCTCGACGAGGCCGACGGTGAGGCCGCGGGTCACCGCGTCGAGGGCGACGCCGGCACCCACCACGCCGCCGCCCACCACGACCACGTCGAGCTCCTCCGCCGCCATGTGCGCGAGCGCCGCCGACCGCTCCGCCGGGCCGAGCTTTGCCGTACCCATCCGCACCGTCATCGTGCCCCCTTGTCGTGGCGGTCCGTCCCTAGCCGTTCTTCCGATATGTCCAGCTCGGCGCCCTTACCCCTCTGTTCAGGCTTGTCGGTACTGTCCTTTTACCCCGCCGCCGTCGTCGAATCCCGTTCGACCGGCCGCGCCCGCCCGTGATCCGCCGCACACCGCCCACCGCACGAGCGGCCGCGCGGTTCTGTGATGCTTGACCCATGGGCATGACACTCGTGAACGCCCGGCTGGTCCGCACCGACGAGGTGCGGGAGGGCTGGCTGACGATCGAGGACGGGCGCATCACCCACGTCGGGTACGGCGCGGCGCCGCGGGACGGCGTCGACCTCGCGGGCCGGTACCTGGTGCCCGGCTTCGTGGACATCCACAACCACGGCGGCGCGGGCGGCTCCTTCCCGGCGGGGGACGCCGAGCAGGCGGCGCGGGCGGCCGAATTCCACCTGCGCCACGGCACCACCACCGCCGTCGCGAGCCTCGTCACCGGCGCCCCAGGCGACCTCGCGCGGGCCGTGGCCGTGCTCGCCGAGCTGTGTGACGACGGCATCCTCGCGGGCGTCCACCTGGAGGGCCCCTACATCTCCCCGGCGAAGTGCGGCGCGCACGACCCCGCGCAGCTGCGCGACCCCGACGCGGCGGAGCTCGCCAGCCTCGTCGCGGCCGGGCGCGGTCACGTGCGCATGCTCACCATCGCCCCCGAGCTGCCCGGCGCCGCCGAGGTGATCCGCCGGGCGGCGGACTGCGGGGTGATCGCGGCCCTCGGGCACAGCGACGCGGACTACGCGCAGACGATCGCGGGCATCGGGGCCGGGGCCACCGTCGCCACCCACCTGTTCAACGCGCTCCCGCCGCTGCACCACCGCGAGCCGGGCCCGGTCGCCGCGCTGCTGGAGGACGAGCGGGTCACGGTCGAGCTGATCAACGACGGCGTGCACGTGCACCCGGCGATGCTGCGGCTCGCTTGGGCCGCGGCCGGGCCGGACCGGGTGGCGCTGGTCACCGACGCGATGGCCGCCGCCGGGCTCGGCGACGGCGAGTACACGCTCGGGTCGATGGCGGTGCGGGTGACGGACGGCGTGGCCCGCATCGTCGAGGGCGGGGCGATCGCGGGCAGCACGCTCACCATGGACACGGCGTTCCGCCGTACCGTGCAGAAGGTCGGGCTCGGCCTGCCGGAGGCGGCGCGGGCGGCGAGCCTCACGCCCGCGCGGGTGCTCGGCCTCGACGACCGCATCGGCTCGATCGACGTGGGCAAGGACGCCGACCTCGTCGTGCTCTCGGCCGACCTGGCGGTCGAGGGCGTGATGCGGCGCGGGGCCTGGGTGGTGCCGCCGGCCTGACCGTCGTGCCGGGGCGGGCCGCCGGCCCGCCCCGTCCGGGACGCCGGGTCAGGAGCCGATGTGCGGGGCGACCACGACCTCGACCCGCTGGAACTCCTTCAGGTCGGAGTAGCCCGCGGTGGCCATGGTGCGCTTGAGCGCGCCGAGCAGGTTCATCGAACCGTCGGCGAGCGTGCTCGGCCCGTACAGGATCTGCTCGATCGTGCCGATCGTGCCCACGTGCACCCGGGCGCCGCGCGGCAGCTCGGGGTGGTGGGCCTCCGAACCCCAGTGGTAGCCCCGGCCGGGGGCCTCCACGGCGCGGGCGAGCGGGGAGCCGACCATCACCGCATCCGCGCCGCACGCGATCGCCTTGGCGATGTCGCCGGACAGCCGCATGCCGCCGTCGGCGATCACGTGCACGTACCGGCCGCCGGACTCGTCGAGGTAGTCGCGCCGGGCCGCGGCCACGTCGGCGATCGCGGTCGCCATCGGCACCGCCACGCCGAGCACGGTGCGGGTGGTGTGGCCGGAGCCGCCGCCGAAGCCGACGAGCACGCCGGCCGCGCCGGTGCGCATCAGGTGGAGCGCGGCGGTGTAGGTGGCGCAGCCGCCGACGATCACCGGGACGTCGAGCTCGTAGATGAACTGCTTGAGGTTGAGCGGCTCGGCCCGGCCGGACACGTGCTCGGCCGAGACCGTGGTGCCGCGGATCACGAAGATGTCGACCCCGGCCTCGATCACGGTCTTGTAGTGCTGGACCGTGCGCTGCGGGGAGAGGCGGGCCGCGGTGGTCACCCCCGCCTCGCGGATCTCCTCGATGCGGCGGCCGATCAGCTCGTCGCTGATCGGGGCGTTGTAGATCTCCTGGAGCCGCTTGGTCGCCTGCTCCTGGGGCAGCGTGGCGACCTCCTCCAGCAGCGGCGTGGGGTCCTCATACCGGGTCCACAGCCCCTCCAGGTCGAGTACGGCGAGCCCGCCCAGCTTGCCGATCTGGATCGCCGTGGCCGGGGAGACCACGCTGTCCATGGGGCTCGCCACGAGCGGCATGTCGAACCGGTAGGCGTCGATCTGCCAGGTGATCGACACCTCCTCCGGGTCCCGGGTGCGCCGCGCGGGCACGATGCCGATCTCCTCCAGCGCGTAGGCCCGCCGGCCGGTCTTGCCGCGCCCGATCTCCACCTGGCTCATCTGCTCGCTCTCCGATCTTCCGTCCGCGCTCGCCGTACCCGTCCCCGGCGCCGTTCCCGGCGCCCGCGGCCGCTCAGCGCCTGTGGTAGTTGGGGGCCTCGACGGTCATGATGATGTCGTGCGGGTGGCTCTCCTTGAGGCCCGCGACCGTGATGGGCATCAGCAGCCCCTTGGTGCGCAGCTCCTCGATGGTGCGGGAGCCGGTGTACCACATCGCCTGGCGCAGGCCGCCGACGAGCTGGTGCGCCACGGCCGCCACCGGCCCGCGGTACGGCACCTGCCCCTCGATGCCCTCGGGAATGAGCATCTCCTCGTCGGACACGTCGCCCTGCGAGTAGCGGTCCTTGCTGAACGAGGTGCCGCCGCGCTCGCGGTTGCGCATCGCGCCGAGCGACCCCATGCCGCGGTACGCCTTGTACTGCTTGCCGTTGACGAAGATCAGCTCACCCGGCGACTCCTCGCAGCCGGCGAGCAGGCTGCCGAGCATCACCGAGTCGGCGCCCGCGGCGATCGCCTTGGCGATGTCGCCGGAGTACTGCAGGCCGCCGTCGCCGATCACCGGGATGTTCGCCGGGCCGGCGGCGAGCGAGGCCTCGTGGATCGCGGTCACCTGCGGGGCGCCGACGCCCGCCACCACGCGGGTGGTGCAGATCGAGCCGGGCCCGACGCCCACCTTCACCGCGTCGACGCCCGCGTCGATCAGCGCCTGGGCGCCGGCGCGGGTGGCGACGTTGCCGCCGATCACGTCGATGTTCGTGTTCGCCTTGATCTTGGCGACCATCTCGCACATGCCGCGCGAGTGGCCGTGCGCGACGTCCACGACGATCACGTCGACGCCGGCCTCGACGAGAGCCTTGACGCGCTCCTCGGCGTCGCCGCTCACGCCGACCGCGGCGCCGACCCGGAGGCGCCCGTCGGAGTCCTTGGTGGCGAGCGGGTACTGCTCGCTCTTGGTGAAGTCCTTGACGGTGATCAGGCCGCGCAGCCGGTTGCCCGAGTCGACGATCGGGAGCTTCTCCACCTTGTTCGTGCGCAGCAGCCGGAACGCCTCCTCACGGGAGACCCCGACCGGGGCCGTCACCAGCGGCATCGGGGTCATCACCTCGCGCACCGGGCGGCTCTGGTCGGTCTCGAACCGCATGTCGCGGTTGGTGACGATGCCGACGAGCACGCCGGAGGAGTCGACCACGGGGAGGCCGGAGATCCGGTAGCGGGCGCACAGCCGCTCCACCTCGGCGAGGGTGTCGTCGGGCGAGCAGGTGACCGGGTTGGTCACCATCCCGGCCTCGGAGCGCTTGACAAGATCGACCTGCTGGGCCTGCTCCTCGATGGACAGGTTGCGGTGGAGGATGCCGATGCCACCCTGCCGGGCCATCGCGACCGCCATCCGCGCCTCGGTCACGGTGTCCATCGCCGCGGAGATCAGCGGGATGCGCAGGGTGATATTGCGGGAGAGCCGCGTGGTCGTGTCGGCCTCACCCGGCTGCAGATCGGAATAGGCCGGGACGAGAAGTACGTCGTCGAACGTCAACCCCGGCTCGGTGAATCTCGCCATCCGCAACCCCCTATCGCCGTGATGGGGCCGCCGAGCCCCTGGCTCAGTCTAGTGGCCGGTCACCGGCCGCCTTGCCGGTACAGGGCCGGTACCGGGGCCGCCCCGGCCGCGGCCGCCGCCCGCGGCGGGCCCGCCGCGGCCCGCCGTACGCACCGGGCGACCGCAGGCCGCGCCGGTGGGCGGCCGCGACGTGCCGATCGAGGCCGACGATCCGGATCGACGACCCAAGCTGACGATCACGCGGTCGATCCCGCGGGGCCATGATCCCGGTCATCCGGAGGCCCCGCCCGCGCCCGTCCGCGCCGTCGTCCCGGGCCCCGCGTGGCGCGGCGCCTCACCTCGGCAACGCCGCCGCCCCGGCCGGGATTCCGCCGGGGCGTCCCGGGCGCGCCGGGTCCGGCGGCGCGACCGAAACCCCGGCGGGCACGGGTCCGCGGCGCGCGGCGGGCCCGCCACCGACGCGGGCGGGACACCTCCGGGACACGGGCGGCGGTGCCCGCGGCGCCCGCCCGCGGCCGCACCGAAACCCGTAAAGGTGACCATTTCAAGCCCACGCGGGTCACAATTCGTCGCACGGCCGCTTAATGCCCGCCGGGCGCCCGGCGGCCACCCCGGGCCGTGGCGCTCGCCGGCCGCCGGAGCCGTTCTTCTCCGGAAATCATTCGCAGGGGCCCGCATATGCGGCGGGAAACACACGGCGGGCGATAACGGGATTATTGCGCGGCCCGCGCCGTGGGCGGGAAACGGCCTTCCCCACCGGCGGGCCCGCCCGCATACCGGCGCGCCGCCATTCCCGCGGCCGCCGCGCATTCCTTTCCCGCCGCGCCGGGGCGTGGGTCTCCCGCGCCACCCATCGGCGCACCCTCGGTGACCGCACCATGACGGCCGGTGAGAGCCGCACGCCGGCGCCGGACGGGGGACACATCTCGTCCCGGGCGTCCTCCCCCGCCGCACCCGGCTCACCCGCCGGCCCGGCCGCCGCGGCCGCGGGGCCCGCCCGCGGGCGCCACCGGCGCCGGCACGCAATTGCGCGTTAAAGGAAAACGTCTCGCGCAATGCCGCTGCGGGCGGACCGGCGGAACCGCCGGGATATTCGCCGGATAGAACGGACGGGTAATTTATTCGCCCGGCATCGTGTCCGGCGGATTACCGTCCGCGATCGACGCATCAATGTGACCAATCCGTAGCCGTCCGATATGCGGACATCGGCGATCGTGGCGGGCATCATGCGTAACGTGACCGAGGGATGCGTCGCCGACGCCGTTACAGAGGTGGGGCTCGCGACGGCTTCGGAGGAATCAGACCTCCGGGAACTGACGAGCCTCGCCGTTCAGGGGGATCGCGCCGCGATCGAGGCATTGCTGGCGCAGTTGCGCCCGATGGTCGTCCGATACTGCCGGGCCCGATTGGGGAGGATTTCCGGTCACTACCACATCGCCGACGACGTGGCGCAGGAGGTGTGCATCGCCGTCCTCGCCGCGTTGCCCCGGTACCGGGACATCGGACGCCCGTTCGCGTCGTTCGTCTTCGGCATCGCGTCGCACAAGGTCGCCGACGCGTTGCGCAACTCGGTGCGCTCGGCCGTACCGACCCAGGACCTGCCCGACGGCCCCGACGATGGACCCGGCCCGGAGGAGACCGTGGTACGCCACACCGAGGCCGCCCAGGCCCGCGAGCTGCTGGCGCGGCTCCCCGACACCCAGCGGGAGCTGCTCATGCTGCGGGTGGTGTCCGGGCTGTCGGCGGAGGAGACCGGCAACGTGCTCGGCATGTCGGCGGGCGCGGTACGGGTCGCGCAGCACCGGGCGCTCGCCCGGCTGCGGCAGCTCGCCGACCAGTCGATCGCCTGACCGGGGCGCGGCCGCGGCGAGCGCGCCCCGCGGGCGCATCCGGCGGCACGCCACCGGGGACCGGCCGGGGTGCGGGCGCCCACGGCGTCCTCCCGCCCGCGGCGGGCCGGGCCGCGGGCGCGCGGCGCCGCTCAGCGGCTCTCTTCGGTGTCGATCACGCCGTCCACGTAACCGCGGGCGTAATCCCAGCTCACATAGGCGGACGGGTCGGGCTGGTAGGCCGGCTCGTGCACCTGGGGCCGGCCCTCGTCGATCATCTGGCGCAGGTTGCCGCGCAGCAGATCCCAGTCGAAGTAGTGCTGCTCACCGCACTCCGGGCACTCCAGCACGAGGCCCTGGATCCCCTGCGGCTCCAGCAGGGCACGGAAAACCTCCACGTCGGCGAGGTCGGTGAGGGCCTCTTCGCGCTCCGCGCTGGTGAGCGGGTCGACACCGTCGAGCTCGCCCAGCATCGCGGCCGGGTCGTTGGGGTCGTCCGCGAACGGATCGCGGGGGACGTCGTCCAGCACGGATCCACACTACGACGCCCGGCCGGTGTCTCGTCGACCGCTCCGGCCGATCGAATCCCCCGTTCGGCCGGATCGGGCCGCGGAGCGCGCCGCCACGCGCGCCGGGATGACGTTGGCGACCGTGACGGCAGGTGGAATACTGATTCTGGCACTTTCCGTCATGCTCCGGATACGAACGGTGATACCTGCAGCTCCGGGGCGCATCCTTCATGGGGGGCAAACGCCATGCTGCGTCGCATTCTGGTTCTCTCGGCCTGCGCCGGTGCCGCCATCCTCGCCACGCCCGCCGCCCACGCGGACCCCGCCGCGCAGGGCCGGGCCGCGGCGGCGAGCGCGCCCGCCGCTCCCGCCTCCGACCCGCTCACCGGCCTGCTCGGCGGCTTGCTGGGCGGGCTGCTCTCCATCGGAAGGTGAGCCCGGCGGACGGCACGAGCGCACGACGGCGAGACGCCCGGCGGTTCACGTACGTGACGCCGGGCGCTCCGCTCATCGGCTCGCCCCGTCCAGCCAGCCCTGCCGTACCGCCTCGACGCCCGCCTGGAAGCGCGACCGCACCCCCAGCTCGGTTATCGCCTCGGCGAACCTACTGCGCACGGTCCGCACGCAGACGCCCAGGTGACGGGCGATCACCTCGTCCGGCAGCCCCTGGGCGGCGAGCCGCAGCACCGTGACCACGCTCTCCCGGCCACCGGACGCGGGCGACGGCGCGGCCCGGTTCCACAGCTCCTCGAACAGCGCGCGCAGCACCGCCACCATGAGCGGCGAACGGACCAGGCGAAAGTGGTAGGCGCAGTCGGGCAGATTGCCGCCCCACCGGACCGGCAGCCAGGACGTCTCGTCGCCGATCACCGCGTACCAGCCGGGCGGCCGGTCGAGGAACCGGATCCGCAGGCCCGCCTCGGCGAGCCGCGCGAACAGCTCCCGCGCCCCGGGGATGGCGGGCGCGCCCACCGGCGCGATCACCCGGGCCGAGCCGAGCGCCTCGCGCTGGGCCCGCAGCCACTCGTCCTGGTACGCGCGCGCCATGTCGCGTACCGTGCGCCGGTCCGGGATCACGGCGACGAGCTCCGGCGACGGGGTCGCCCGGGCGACGGCGGCCATGGTGGTGCGCAGCGCCTCGGCCCCGCTGTGCGCCTCGATCGTCAGCCGGCCGGACCGGAAGTCCTGGCCGGCGTCGTAGTCGCGGGCGAGCGTCCGGACCGAGCTGAGCAGCTCCTCGATCTGCCGGGTTTCCTGGGCGATCTGCTCGAGCCGCTGCGCGATCAGCGGGCTCAGGGCCGCGGCCGGGTGCCGGGCGCGGTAGCGGCCGTCGTGGTGGGAGTCGACGACGCCGAGCTTCGTCAGGGCCTGTAGGTCCGGCTTCACCCGTTCCTCGGGCTGGTCCACGGCCGCCGCTACCTCCGGCGTCTGGGCCAGCTGCAGGCGTAACAGTGCGGTGTAGACGGCGGCCTGGGACGTGTTCAGCCCGAGCGGCCGCAATGGCTCTTTCACCGGCGGAGTGTCGTGGCGCATCAACGACTCCATCTGTCACAGAGAGTGTCGAGATGGTAACTCGACATCTCCCGTTTGTCCGCCGGTCCGGGCATTAGAAACCGATTGGTTACGGCCGGATACAGCTTGCTGCACTTGCAGCTTCTCACGTTGCGCCCGAACCGCCGCCGATGGAGCATGACGGTACGTGTCATCGGCCGTACGGTGAGCGGTCATTCGAGCGCGGAGGGGGTCCTATGGCCGCCCGGCCGTACGGCCTGCCGGCACCAGGGGGCCGGGCGGGCCCGCCCGTTCGGCCCCCGCGGGGAACACGGGCCCGGACGGGCGGGCCCGGCCGCGGAAGGGCGGCCGAGCGGCCGCCAGGGCGGGTCCGCGGCCGGGTCCGCCCGGGAACGGGTACGGCTCGCACCCCGCGCGGGATGCGAGCCGTACCCGGCCGTCTCCGGATGTCTCCGAGCCGTCGCTGAGTCGGATCAGTGGCCGTGGCCGTGACCGTGGCCGTGGCCGCCGTTCGCGGGCTGCTCCTCCTCCGGCTTGTCCGCCACGAGGGCCTCGGTGGTGAGCAGCATGCCGGCGATCGACGCGGCGTTCTGCACCGCCGAGCGGGTCACCTTGACCGGGTCGATGACGCCGTCGGCGATCAGGTCACCGTACTGGCCGGTGGCGGCGTTGAGGCCGTGGCCGGCGGGCAGCTCGGCGATCTTGCTGGTGACGACGTAGCCCTCGAGGCCGGCGTTCTCGGCGATCCACCGGGCGGGCTCGATCAGCGCGCGGCGCACGATCGACACGCCGGTGGCCTCGTCGCCGGTGAGGCCGAGGTCGTCGAGCTCCTTGCTGACGTGGACCAGCGCGGAGCCGCCGCCGGAGACGATGCCCTCCTCGATCGCGGCGCGGGTCGCCGAGATCGCGTCCTCGAGGCGGTGCTTCTTCTCCTTGAGCTCGACCTCGGTGGCCGCGCCGACGCGCAGCACGCACACGCCGCCGGCGAGCTTGGCGAGCCGCTCCTGCAGCTTCTCGCGGTCCCAGTCGGAGTCGGTCTGCTCGATGGCGTGCCGGATCTCCCGGATCCGGGCCTCGATCGCGGCCGGGTCACCGGCACCGTCGACGATCGTGGTGGTGTCCTTGGTGACCACGACGCGGCGGGCGCGGCCGAGCACCTCGAGGCCGACGTTCTCCAGCTTGAGGCCGACCTCCTCGCTCACCACCTGGCCGCCGGTGAGGATCGCCATGTCCTGCAGCATCGCCTTGCGGCGGTCGCCGAAGCCCGGCGCCTTCACCGCGACCGAGGTGAACGTGCCGCGGATCTTGTTCGTCACCAGGACGGCCAGGGCCTCGCCCTCGACGTCCTCGGCGATGACGAGCAGCGGCTTCTTGGTCTGGGCGACCTTCTCCAGCAGCGGCAGGAAGTCGGAGATCGAGGAGATCTTCGCCTGGTGCAGCAGGATGTAGGGGTCCTCGAGCACCGTCTCCATGCGCTCGGGGTCGGTGACCATGTAGCCCGACAGGTACCCCTTGTCGAACTGCAGGCCCTCGGTGAACTCCAACTCCATGCCCATGGTGTTGGACTCTTCGACGGTGATCACACCGTCCTTGCCCACCTTGTCGAAGGCCTCGGCGATCAGGTCACCGATCTTCGGGTCCTGGGCGGAGATGGTCGCGACGTTCGCGATCTCCTTGCGGTCCTCCACCTGACGGGCGGAGTTGAGCAGCCGCTCGCTCACCGCCTGGGCGGCCGCGTCGATGCCGCGCTTGAGCGCGAGCGGCGAGGCGCCGGCGGCCACGTTGCGCAGACCCTCGCGGACCATCGCCTGGGCGAGCACGGTCGCGGTGGTCGTGCCGTCACCGGCGATGTCGTTGGTCTTGGTCGCCACTTCCTTGACGAGCTGGGCGCCGAGGTTCTCGTACGGCGTGTCCAGCTCGATCTCGCGGGCGATGGTGACGCCGTCGTTGGTGATGGTCGGGGCACCGAACTTCTTGTCGATGACCACGTTGCGGCCGCGCGGACCGAGGGTCACCTTCACGGCGTTCGCGAGGGTGTTGACACCACGCTCCAGGGCGCGGCGCGCGTCCTCGTTGAACTCCAGGATCTTCGGCATTAAGGCACTCCTTGTCGTTGCGACGTCTTACGTCGCGTACCCGGGCACGGGAACCGGGGCGGTCCGGCGGCCGCGTGAACACCGTGAGCCACCTGAGCAGGACAACATCGCGGCGCTGATCGCGCGCCACCACGGCAGGTCTCGAACGCACTGTCGCCGGCATCCGCGGCGGTTTCCGACTCCGCGGCGCGGACCCGGCCCCGGTTCACCTGGACGCCGAGGTGATCGAGCGCATCAGAGCCCCGGGCGCCGGCCCGGGGCTCGACACGTCACGGCGGTATGGCCCCGCGGACTTACTTCTCGATGATGGCGAGCACGTCCCGGGCGGAGAGGACCAGGTACTCCTCGCCGCCGTACTTGACCTCGGTGCCGCCGTACTTGCTGTACAGGACGATGTCGCCTTCCTTGACGTCGAGCGGGATCCGCTTCTCGCCGTCCTCGTCCCAGTTGCCGGGGCCGACCGCGAGCACCTTGCCCTCCTGGGGCTTCTCCTTGGCCGTGTCAGGGATGACCAGCCCGGAGGCGGTCGTCTGCTCGGCCTCGAGCGGCTGGACCACGATGCGGTCACCGAGCGGCTTCACCGGAACCTTGGTGGCGGTCGTCACGATCGGACCTCCCCTTCAGAATTCGTCGCTGAGCTGAAGAGGCGACCAGCGGCCTGCCGTCGCGGGTGTCAGACCTGCCTCGTCGCTTGGTTGGCACTCTCAGGCCGAGAGTGCCAACAGGAACAGTATGCAAGCCGGTCAGCACAGTCAACCGAACCCGCCACGCACGTCAGTGCTCGTGAACACGCACCGTCCGCCGCCCGCCTCCCCGGGCCGCGGCCGCTCCCGGTTATGAAAATGGCAAGAGGGCGGACCTGCGCTCGCCGCCCCCTTGCCGACCGACTCCCGATGGTCGCGGCCACCTGAGCCGAAAGCCCGTTCGACCTGCTATGCCCGCATCCATCGGCGTCAAAAGCGTGGGGACGGCCGTCGCAGGCCGTCCCCGTGGTACGTCTGACGCCCGTCGTACCTCAGCGCCGCCCGCGGAACCGGTACGTCGTCCTGCCGCTGGACTCGTGCGAGTCCTGGTGCGTGTTGTTGTTGATCTGCTGGGTGACGTGGCAGTCGACGTGGATGTCGCGGTGGCTCAGGAGGTCGTAGAGCCCGAGGCTGCCGAGGAGGTAGACGAGCCCGCCGCTCTCGTGCTTGTACTCGCCGCCGCCGATGTCGGCGATTACGCAGTGGACGTCTTTGACCTTGTCCTTGGGGTCTTCCTGGGCCTGGGCCGGGCTCGCCAGCCCAACGCCTGCGACCGCGGCGGCCGCGGTGAATACCGCGAACTTCTTCAGCATCGAAACTCCCGATCGATTTGTTTGATCAGCGGATCAGCCGGCCGTCATTTTTAGCCGGTCGAGCCGACAACAATTAGATCGAGGACCGACCGAACCGGCAAGCGTGACAAAGTAAGCTCCGGTTAAATTAACCCGGTCGGCCACGGCTCGCCGGGGACAGGAAAACGGTCATAGTACTCGAATCGGACCGGAAAAAAGAGGGCGACACCTGCGCCGCCCTCTTTTCCTGGAGTTCAGGACATCGCCCCTGCGGCCATCGGGAAAACCCGACCTCGTGAACCGTTATCCGGCTCACCGGCGACGGAGACCTGCGTCCGCCCGGGCCGGAAGCCCGGGGGCCGGTCGGCCACCGCCCTGCGCGGCCGCGGCAAGGGGACGACGCCCGAGACGCCGTCCCCTCGACAGGTCCCGACCTCTTCGGCCTCTCAGTGCCGGCCCTTGTGCGAGTCGATGTGCGTGTTGTTGTTGATCTGCTTGTCGACGTCGCAGTCGACGTTGGTGTCGCGGTGGCTCAGGATGTCGTGGAGACCGAGGCCACCGATCAGGTACACCAGGCCACCCGACGAGTAGCCGGAGTACGACTTGCCGATGTCCTGGTACACGCAGGCGATGTCGACGGGGCCGTTGGCGTAGGCCGGAGTGGCGAGCCCCAGACCGGCGGCCGCGGCGACGGTGGCGCTTGCCACTGCAAGCTTCTTAAGCATTTAGATCTCCCGATCGATCTTGGATTGATCCTCAGATCAGCTCCGCCCTGTTTCCTGGCAGCGAGCCGTCAATAAGTAGACCGAGCAATCAGCCCAGGGTACAAGGCCCGGCGAGTAAGAGCCTGACAAAAGGGCTGTGCGCGAACCGCCAGCAAAGAACGTTCGGGTTTCTCGAAATTTTGGTGTTTAGCCGGGCAACCCGCGCAGACACGACAGTCCTGACAAATTAGGAATTTTTCCGGGCACGATAAATCGCCCCGCGCACATGGCACACGGTGGCGGGGCGAGCGGCGGCGACGCGGGTGGCCGGTACGGGCCCGGCCGCCTGGCCACACCGGTTCGGCCGCCTCGGCGCACGCCGTTGTGCGCCCCGGCGGCGCTCAGCCCGCCGTCGAGATCCCGGCGGGCGCGAGCCCTCCCGATGCGTTCTCCGGACAGGTGTGCTCCACCCGGTCACGAACCGGCCTCGGAGAGGGCGTCTCCGGCGTGCTCTCGCTGGCCGCGGCGGGACACGCCGGCGACGGCGTCCCGCCCGGCAGCGCGCGCCGGAGCGTCGCCCATCGCCGGTCGCGCCGCCCGCGCGCCGGATTCGCCCTCCGAGGCCGCTCAGTTGTCGTTGGCGCCTTCAGCCGTACCGCCTAGGCCGCGGTCTCGGCCTCCTTCGCCTGCGCCGGCTCGGCCGCGCTCTCGTTGGCCTGGGCCTGCGCGGCCTCCGCGGCGGTCGTCGCGCTCTCGGCCTGCGCCGACTCGGCGGCGCCCTTGGCACCTTCGGCCTGAGCAGCCTGCGCCATGCTCGTCGCGCTCTCGGCCTGTGCGGCCTCCGCCGCATCCTTCATGCCCTGGGCCTGGGCGGCCTCCGCGGCGGTCGCGGCGCTCTCGGCCTGCGCCGGCTGGGCCGTACCCTTGGCGCTCTCGCCCTGCACGACCTCTACGACATTCCCGGCGCTCTCCGTCTGCGCCGACTGGGCCGCGCCCTTGGCGCTCTCGCCCTGCACGGCCTCCACCACATTCTTGGCGCTCTCGGCCTTCGCGGCCTCCGCCGCGGCCTTCGTCCCCTCCGCCTCGGTCGGCTTCGTTTCGGCGACGGTCGAGGTGCTGTTCGCCTGGGCCTCGGCCGACGTTTCGGCGGTGGTGGCGGCCGACGAGCCGGTTTCGGATTTCTCGGCGGCGGAAGCGGCCTGTTCCCGATCCTGGACGAGGATGCAGACGAGCGGGACTGCGCTGTCGTTCGCCGTGACGTTCTGGAACAGTCGCACGGACGTGCCGTGGAGGAGCACGACCGGGCTGCTGCAGGTTATCTGGACCGTGCTGGACGCGGTGCGGTCGAGCACGACGGCGGCGTCGGCCGGGGTGGACATCCCCAGGCCTGCGGCGGTGGTGATCGCGGCGCCCAAGACCGCAAAAGATCTCAGCATATCCGTTCCCCCGAATGAAACTGATCGATCACTCGATATGGCCCGATTCCAGCCAACGGACCATCAGCCAGTAGAATGGACAATCGCCCCATACCACAACACGAGCCGTGGCAAGAAACCGCTAAACGCCTACATCGAACTTCCGCACTTGCTGAAGCGCTTTTGAGCCGAAGATCTGCTTCGCCACCTCAATAGCCGCACTTACCTATTTATCCTGAGAGAAATTGCATTTCGGACATAACACAACATATAGGCCAACCCCGCGGCCGGTGCTACCGTCGTGGCCCGTGGACCTGGAGGCCTTCCTGCGGCTGCTCACCCCGCCCGGGCGGCGCGCCCTCGACGAGGCGGTACGGCTGATCGCCGAGGGCGCCGACGTGGTCGCGGCGGCGGCCGCGCTGCGCCGTACCCACGACCCGGCGCTCAGCTCGGCGGCGCTCACCCAGGCCGTGCTGCGGCGGCGCGCGGTGGCGAAGTTCGGCGCCGACGCCGAGCGCATGTACTTCACCCCGGACGGGCTGGAGCAGGCGACCCGCGCCGAGGTCGCCGCGCACCGTGCGGCCCGGATCGCCGCGCTCGGCCCGCCGGTCCGCGTCGCCGACGTCTGCTGCGGGATCGGCGGCGACCTCATCGCGCTGGCCCGGCACGGCTGCGCCGTGGACGCCGTCGACCGGGACCCGCTGACCGTGGCCGTGGCTCGGGCGAACGCCGAGGCGCTCGGCCTCACCGGCGTGCGGGTGCGGACCGGCGACGCCGCCGAGGTCGACCCGCGCGGCTACCGGGCGCTCTTCGCCGACCCGGCGCGCCGCCGGAGCACCGGCGGCCGGGTGTTCGACCCGATGGCGTACTCGCCGCCGTGGCCCGAGGTCGCCCGCCTCGTCGAGCGATCCGCCGCCGCCTGCGTCAAGGCCGCGCCCGGGCTGCCCTACGGGTACGTGCCCGACGGCGCCGAGGCCGAGTGGGTGTCGTTCGCCGGCGAGGTGAAGGAGGCCGCGCTGTGGTGCGGCGACCTCGGCCCGGACGGCCTCGCCCCGGGCGCCCGCATCCGGCGGCGGGCGACGCTGCTGCCGTCCGGCGCCACGCTCGCCGCCGACGGCGAGGAGCCGCGGCGGGCCGAGACCGGCCCGGCCGGCCGCTACCTGTACGAGCCCGACGGGGCGGCGATCCGCGCCGGGCTCGTGGCCGAGGTGGCCGAGCTCGTCGGCGGCCGGCTGCTCGACCCGCACATCGCGTACCTCACCGCCGACCGGTACGTCGCCACGCCCTGGGCGGCCTGCTACGAGATCGCCGAGATGCTGCCGTTCTCGGCCAAGCGGCTGCGCGCCGCGCTGCGCGAACGCGGCGTCGGCGAGGTGACGATCAAGAAGCGCGGATCCGCGGTGGACGTCGAACGGCTCCGCCGCGACCTGCGGCTCTCCGGCGACGCCACCGCGGTCGTGGTGCTCACCCGCATCGGCGCCAAGGCTTATGCCATGATCTGCACGACTATGCGTAACCACGCCGTCGACGGCTAGTCACGATCGTTCAAAGCGCGCCGAGAAACCCGCCCGCCCGCCACTACCGTGGCTCCCGCCCCTCGGCGAGAAGGAGCCTTGCGTGGACCACTCCAACCACACCCTGCTGCAGGCGGGAAGCCAGACCGCGATCAGCGACCGCATGCGCGAGCTGCTCGCCCGCGCGGCCCAGGATCACGTGTACGAGCAGCGCACCCAGGGTGCGATCCTCGACGAGATCCGGCAGCGGCTCGAAGGCATGGAATGGCTGCTGCGTGAGGTCCGCGAACGCGAGCTCGGCGGGCTCAGCGGCACGCTGGAGACGGTGAGCGGACGGCTCGAGCACATCTCGAGCAAGCCGCCGTCCTGGGCCGAGGTGCTCGCCCAGCACGTGGACGCGGTCCGCGAGCACGTCGACGCGGTACGGCGCCGCCTCGACACCGTCCAGGGCGGCATCGACGGCCTGCGCGGCGGCCTGGACGGGCTGCGCGGTGGCATGGACGGGCTGCGCGCCGGGATGGACGGCGTTGAGGAGCGCGTCCGCCCGGTCGCCGACCTGCCGAACCTGTGGGCGGACCTCGGCACCGTGGGCGACGGCGTGCGGGAGGCGCTCGACCGGCTGCACGCGGTGCTCGACGGCACCCGGCAGGTCGCCGCCCAGATGACCGAGACCGCCACGCGCCTGGCGCAGATGCAGGCGAACATGGAGGCCGCGGCCGGCCGGTTCTCCCGGCTCGACAAGGCGGTCGCCGAGCTGACCCAGCGCACCGAGCGGCTCGAGTGCGGGGTGCTCGACCTGTCGGAGAGCCTCACCTCCGCGGTCGAGCAGGCCACCGGCCGGGTCGAGGAGGTGGCGGGCCGCATGGAGGCGGTCGAGGCGAACCTCGACGACCGGCTCGGCGGCCTCGACCGCCGCCTCGGCACCGTGCACGCCCGCATCGAGAACGTCGACGCGTGCCTCGGCGACCTGGACGCGCGCCTCACCGGCCTGGACGGCCGCCTCGCCGCGCTCGACAGCCGCGTCGGCACGCAGGACGACCGGTTCGAGGCCCTGGAGGGGCGGATCGACGGCCGCCTCGCCGCCCTCGACGAGCGCATGCTCGCGATCGAGAGCCGCCTGCTCGGCGTGGACAACCGGCTCGCGGAGAACGGCGCGCACCTGGAGCGGGTGACCGAGCGCCTCGACCTCGTCGACGACCACGTCGAGGCGGTGAACCAGCGGGTCGGCCAGCTCCCCGCCACCCTCGACCTCGGCGAGCTGCGCACCCGCGTCGCCCAGGCGGTCACCGCCCTCCAGGCCGAGCAGGCCGACCGGTTCGCCGCGGTGGAGCGGCGGATCGCCGAGGCGTCCGCGAACCTGCCCCCGATCCTGGAGGCGATCAACGCCCGCCCGGACCGCGACGAGTTCGCCGCCGCGGTCAGCCGCCGCCTCGGCGCGCTGGAGGAGACGATGCTCGCCCTCGCCGAGGCCCTGCTCCGGCCCACCCGCGCCAAGGACTGACCCGGCCGGTACGGCCCGGCCGTACGGTCAGACCTTGACCGTGGTCACCGGCAGCGACGAGTCGGCCGGGATGTCGAGCGTGGAGGCGGGCACGCCCGCGGCGAGCATCTCGGCGCCGAGGGCCGCGACCATCGCCCCGTTGTCGGTGCACAGGCCCGGCCGCGGCACGCGCAGCCGTACCCCCGCGGCCTCGCACCGCTCCCGGGCGAGGGCGCGCAGCCGCGAGTTCGCCGCCACCCCGCCGCCGATGAGCAGGTCCTTCACGCCGTAGCGGGCGCAGGCCTGCAGCGCCTTGCGGGTGAGCACGTCGACCACCGCCTCCTGGAAGGACGCGGCCACGTCGGCGACCGGCACCGGCTCCCCGGCGGCCTGCCGGGCCTCGATCCACCGGGCGACCGCGGTCTTCAGGCCGGAGAACGAGAAGTCGAAGGTGCCGTCGTCGTACTTGCCGCGCGGGAACGCGATCGCGTCCCCGGACCCGGAGGCGGCGGCGCGGTCGATGTGCGGGCCGCCCGGGAACGGCAGGCCGAGCAGCCGGGCCACCTTGTCGAACGCCTCGCCGGCCGCGTCGTCCACGGTCGCGCCGAGCGAGATCACCTCCCGGGCCACGTCGGTGACGAGCAGCAGCGAGGAGTGGCCGCCGGAGACCAGCAGCGCCACGCACGGCTTGGGCAGCGGGCCGTGCTCGAGCTGGTCGACGGCGACGTGCGCGGCGAGATGGTTCACCCCGTAGAGCGGCACGCCGAGGCCGAGCGCGTACGCCTTCGCCGCGGCGACGCCGACGAGCAGCGCCCCGGCGAGCCCGGGCCCCGCGGTGACCGCGACCGCGTCGACGTCGGAGAGCTTCACCCCGGCCCGCTCCAGCGCCCGCTCCAGCGTGGGGGTGAGCGCCTCGAGATGGGCGCGCGAGGCCACCTCCGGCACCACGCCGCCGAACCGGGCGTGCTCGTCCACGCTCGAGGCGATCGTGTCGGCGAGCAGCGTGTGCCCGCGCACGAGCCCGATGCCGGTCTCGTCACAGGAGGTCTCGATGCCCAGGACCAGGGGTGCGTCGCCCATCGTCACGCCTTCTCATCCGTCTCTCGTCCGCTGCCCGCACGCCGCGGCCCGGAACGGCCCCCGCCGGCGTGCCGGGGGCGGGTCCGCGCCGCGGCCCGCTCACCGCAGCCTCTTCCTCATCGTGTACGCGTCGGTGCCGTCGGCGTAGTAGCGGCGCCGGACGCCGATCCGCTCGAAGCCGAACCGCTCGTACATCGTCCGCGCGGGCGCGTTGTCCGCGCGCACCTCGAGGAAGACCCACGCGGCGCCGCGCCGTACCGCCTCCTCCAGCAGCATCGAGAGCAGGGTACGGCCGATGCCGGCGCGCCGGTGGTCGGCGCGCACCGCGATCGTCTGCACGTCGGCCTGGTCGCCCGCGGCGGCGAGCCCGGCGTACCCGACGATCTCGTCGCCGTCGGTCGCGACAAGGTAGTGCCGGGTGCGCGGCTGCTCGTCGAGCTCGCCGCGCATCATGCCCTCGGTCCACGGATCCTCGGGGAAGATCTCCCGCTCCAGCTTCATGACGGCGGGCAGATCCTCGTAGGTCATCTGACGGATCCGCACCCCGGCCGCCGGCTCGGTCATGCCGTCACCCGTTTCGGCGGCCCGGGCACCCGGGCGTCCGGGCGGCGCAGATAGATCGGGAGCGGCGGCTCCAGCTCGGCGCCCGCGGCGAGCCGCTCGGCGGCGAGCGCGGCGAGGGCACCCGCCGAGGGGTACTCCGGGTCGATCACGCGGTCCGGGCCGATCGTCGCCGCGTACATGCGCGCCCCGGCGCCCGCGACCGGCAGCACGCCCGGGAGCGCGTCGGGGCGGTCCACGGCGGGACCGGCGAGCCGGGCGCCGCCCGCGTCGTAGGAGCCCCAGAACACCTCCTTGCGCCGCGCGTCGGTCGCCACCAGGAACGGGCCGTCCGCCGCCACGGCGTACGCGATCGCGTCGAGCGTGCACACGCCGTACGCCGGGGCGCCGGTCGCCGAGGCGAGCGCCTGGGCGGTCGCCAGGCCGACGCGCAGCCCGGTGTAGGGGCCGGGGCCCCGCCCCGAGACGATCGCGGTCACGTCCCGGAGGGTGACACCGGCGGCCCGCAGCACCTCCTCGATGGTGGGCACGAGCAGCTCGCCGTGCCGGCGGGCGTCCACGGTCGTGCGCTCCGCGAGCACGCGCTCCCCGTCGTGCACCGCCGCGGTGACCGCGGGCGTCGCGGTGTCGAAGGCCAGGACCAGCACGAGCCCCAATCCTAGTGCGCGCCGCGGGCGGGCGGGCCCGCGCGGCCGGGCGGGGTCAGGTGACGCGGGAGGCGTAGACGATGATGTTGTCCCGGTACTGGCCCCGGGACCGGTCGAAGACGCCGCCGCAGGTGACCAGGCGCAGGCCGTCCTCGGTGTAGACGCGTTCGGCGGGGAACCGCTCCTTGGGCACCTGCTCGATCTTCTCGACCCGGTACCGCGCCACCTTGCCGTCGCTGCGGGTGATCCTCACCTCGGCGCCCTTGCGGACCTCGCGCAGCCGGTAGAACACGGCCGCGGCGGTCTTGGTGTCGACGTGGCCGATGATCACCGAGGCGCCCTTCTCACCGGGCACGGCGCTGCCCTCGTACCAGCCCGCCACCTGGGGCTTGTCGAACGGCGGCAGCTCGACGTCGCCCTCCGCGGTGAGGCCGAGCCTCATCAGCGGGGCCTTGAGCTTGAGCGAGGGGATGTCGAGGCGCCGCGGGGTGACCGCGGCCGCCCGCGTCGGCTCGGGCTCCGCGCGCTGCTCCTGCCGGTCACGACCGGCGATCGCGTACAGCACGGTGCCGGTGATCACTCCGGCCACCACGACGGTTCGCCACTGGGCCATCTCATCCGAACTTGCGGCGGGCGAGCACGACGCCGCCGGCCACCAGCGCGGCCACCGCGAGCCCGGTCAGCGGCAGCGGGACGCCCTGCTCGTCGGCGGGTCCGTTCGCGGCCGTGCCGCCGCCGCCCGCGTGCGGCGCCCGGGTCGGGTAGGTGCGGGTCGGCGTCGGGGTCGGGGTACGGCGCGGCCGGACCACGGTGAGCCGGGCCGAACCGGAGTCGTTCGTGCCCTCGCACCGGACCTCGACCGCGTAGCGGCCCGGGTTGACGTCGCGGCGCACCACCCCGGAGCCGGTGACCACCGGGGCGGCCGGGGTGCCGCCGCCCTCCTGGGCCGCGGCCGGCGGGACGAGGGTCACCACGCCGGTGAAGGCCTCCGAGCGGGCCGTGGCCCGGTGCTCGGTGCCGCCCTGCGGCACCGGGCAGTACGCCCGGATGCGGATCGACCTGTTGCGGCCGTCGGCGGTGATGCGGGCGGGATCCAGCTCGACCCGGATCGGCTGGCGGCTCACGGCCTGGGAGGGGGAGGCCGACTCGGTGGCGGCGGCGGGGGTCGGCGGGGAGGAGGTGTCCGCCTCCGCGGAACAGGCGGCGGCCCCGCCCAGCAGCAACGCGCCCGCCAACGTGACTTGACCGATTTTGCGCACGCCGTACACTCCCGCCTCGTCGTTCACCACGACCGGTCGATCACGCTACCAACCGTTGACCCTCATACCCCGAAAATATAAGCCAACCCCCTCCGGACGATCTTTGATGCCGTGATTTCCGCCCGGATCCGGGTTTTGACGGCAGGGGCAAGGGCCGGCTAATGGCGGTAATACGGAAAATGGTGACGAAAGCCGTAAAAACCGCGGCGGACGTCAGAACTCGCCGGCCCAGCGCGGGCCGACGCCGGTGATGCGCAGGGTGCGCTCGTCCCCCGCGGGGCTCAGCGTGATCTCGATCTCGAGGCGGTCCTCGGCGAGCGCCTCGACCAGGTCCTCGCCCCACTCGACGACCGTGACCGACTCCTCCAGGGAGGCGTCGAGGTCGAGGTCGTCGACCTCCAGCCGGCCGCCGAGCCGGTAGGCGTCGACGTGCACGAGCGCCGGGCCGTCGCACAGCGACGGGTGCACCCGGGCGATCACGAAGGTCGGCGAGGTGATCGGGCCGCGGACCTTGAGCCCCTCGGCGATGCCCTGCACCAGCGTGGTCTTGCCCGCGCCGAGCGGGCCGGAGAGCACGACCAGGTCGCCGCGCCGCAGCCGGGTGGCGAGCTCGGCGCCGATCGCCCGCATCTCCTCCGGGGTGCGCGCCGTCCTCGTCCTCACCGCTTCTCCCCCTGCGCCCGCTTGAGCAGGTCGCGCAGCTCCTCGTTGACCACCTCGGGCCGCTCCAGCTGCACCAGGTGCGAGGTGTTCGGCACCACCTCCAGCCGGGCGGACGGCACCACCTCGGCGATCGCCCGGCTGTGGTCGGGCGGGGTGATCCAGTCCTTCTCCCCCACGATGATCGAGGTGGGCACCTTGTCGAGCACGTCGAGCGCGTCGAGCGCGTCGTGCGACATGAGCGCCGGGTAGAAGTCGGCGATCACGTCGGTCGGCGTGGAGCGGATCATCGTGTCGACGAAGTCGACGAGCGTGGGGCTGACGTTCCGCGAGTCGCCGAACCCCAGGTGCCGCATCGCGAGGAACGACACGTCGCTGCCGAACTGGCGCCCGCGGTCGACGAGCGCGGCCCGCTTCCCGAGGGCGGCGACCGCCTGCGGGGCCACGAAGTGCACGGCCTTCGCCACGAGGGCGGGCAGGCCGAGGGTGATCTCGGCGAGCTTGCCGGCGGACGTGGCGATCAGGGCCACCCCCTGCACCCGGTCGCCGAACACCTCCGGGTGCCGCTTGGCCAGCGCCATGATCGTCATGCCGCCCATCGAGTGCCCGACGAGCACGCACGGCCCCGGCACCTGGGCGTTGAGCACGTCGTACAGGTCCTCGCCGAGCCGCTCGATCGTGCGGTCGGCCACGCCCTCCCGCTGCGACCGGCCGTGACAGCGCTGGTCGAACAGGAGCAGGCGGTACGAGTCGCGCAGGTCGCGGCGCTGGAAGTGCCAGGAGTCGAGGTTGAGCGTGTACCCGTGGCAGAACACCACGGTGATCGGCGAGTCCTCCGGTCCGTCGAGCTCCGCGTGCAGCCGCACCCCGTCGGAGGTGGTGAGCACCACCTCGCGCCCGCGCAGCTCGCCGAGGGGCTCGTTCGCCGCCGGGTCGGGCCGCAACCGGATGCGCCCGACCGCATACCTCTTCGCCAGGGCGGCCGTCGCCACGCCCGCCGACGCGGCCCCGACGATCGCCCCCGCGATTCCGACCCTTCGCCGCCTGCTCACGGCTCCTCCTTACCGCACACCGTCGTATCGGTAAACGCGCGGCACGCGCGAACCGATCCTCGTCACGATCTCATGGGTGATCGTGCCGAGGGAATCCGCCCATTCCTGGGCGGTGGGCTCGCCGTGGTCCCCCGGCCCGAACAGGATGACCTCGTCACCCGCCGCCAGGGGATCGTCGCCCACGTCGATCACGAACTGGTCCATGCAGACCCGGCCCGCGATGCGCCGCCGCCGGCCCGCCGCGAACACCTCCCCCCGGTTCGACAGGGCGCGCATCACGCCGTCGGCGTACCCGAGCGGCACGAGGCCGAGCGTGGTCTCGCGGTCGGTGACGTACAGGTGGGCGTAGGAGACGCCGGACCCCGGAGGCACCCGCTTGACGAGGGCGACGCGGGCCACGAGCGTCATCGCCGGGCGCAGCCCGAAGTCGCCCAGCTCCGGGATCGGGCTGAGGCCGTAGATCGCGATGCCCGGCCGCACCATGTCGTAGCGCGCCCGGGGGATGGTGAGCACCGCGGCGGAGTTGGCGAAGTGCCGGATCGCGTCGGCGCCGATCCCCTTCTTGTCCGCCTGGGTGACCGCCTCGTCGAACGCGTCGAGCTGCGCGGCGATCGACGGGTGGCCCGGGATGTCGGCGCAGGCGAAGTGCGACCACAGGCCCACCACCTCGATCGCGCCCTCGGCGCGCAGCGCCGCCGCGCGGTCGAGCAGGTCCGGCCAGTCCCGCAGCGTCGCGCCGCCGCGCGAGGTCCCGGTGTCCACCTTCAGGTGCACCCGCACCGTGCGCCCGCTGCGGCGGGCCGCGGCGGCGATGCGGTCGAGGATCAGCGTCGAGCCCGCGGACAGCTCGACGCCGTGCTCGGCCGCGGCGTCGAGCGGCTCGTCCGGGGTGATGATCCAGGCGAGGACCGGCACGGTGAACCCGGCCTCGCGCAGCGCCACGGCCTCGCTCACCAGGGCCGTGCCGAGCCGGGTCGCCCCCGCCTCCAGGCAGGCACGGGCACTCTGCACCATGCCGTGCCCGTACCCGTCGGCCTTGACCACCGCCATGAACTCGGCGCCGTCCGCGTGCTCGCGCAGGAGGCGGACGTTGTGGGCGATGGCCGACAGGTCCACCCGTGCCTCGGCGGGGGTCACAGCGCTCATTCCTCCATTTTGGCAGGTGACTCGAGCAAACGGAGTGCTTCGGGCAGGGCGTCGGGGAGATCCTGCGCGGAGATCGGCGCCGTGGGCAGGCCGGATCCGGCCGTCGTGACGCCCGGCACGCCCGTGTCCTCGATCGCCTCGAGCACGGCCGCGGCGGCCTCCGCGGCGCCGTCCGGCCCGGCCGCGGCCACGTGCCCGGCGAGGCCGTGCAGGAACGCGGCGCAGCAGCCCGCGTCGTAGGTGTCGAGGCCGCCGGCGAGCAGCGCGCCGGCGAGGCCGGAGAGCACGTCCCCGGTGCCCGCGGTGGCGAGCCACGGGGTGCCGGTCGGGTTCACCCGCACCGGCCGGCCGGGCTCGGCGATGAGCGTGGTCAGGCCCTTGAGCAGCACGGTGACGCCGAACTCCTCGGCGGCGCGCCGCACGTGCTCCAGGCGGCTCGCCTCGATGTCCGCGGCGGGCACGCCGAGCAGCCGGGACAGCTCGCCGGCGTGCGGGGTGAGCAGCAGGTTCGGGCGCAGCAGCGACCGGTCGCGGGCGAGCAGGGTGAGCCCGTCGGCGTCGAGCACCGTCGGCAGGCCGGTGTCGAGCACCGCGCGGGCGAGCGCGTGCGCCCGGTCGTCGGTGCCCATGCCGGGGCCGAGCACCCAGGCCTGCACCCTGCCCACGCCGGAGATGTCGTCGCCCGGCTCGAGGATCGTGGTGACCGCCTCCGGCCAGCGGGCGCGCACCAGCCGCACCGGCTCGGCGGGACCGGCGTACCGCACCATCCCGGCCCCGCCGCGGACCGCGCCGCCCACCGCGAGCACTGCCGCCCCGGTGAACCGGTCGCTGCCCGCGACCACCCCGACCACGCCCCGCCGGTACTTGTCCGTCTCGGCGGTCGGCCGCGGCAGCCGGTCGGCGACGTCGGCCGCGGTGAGCGCGGTCACCCCGGGCTCGGGCAGGTACGGGCCGATGCCGATGTCGATCACGTGGAGCGCGCCGGCACGGCTCGCCCCCGGGGCGACGAGCAGGCCGATCTTGCAGGCGCCGAAGGTGACGGTGCGGTCGGCGCGCACGGCCGCGCCGGGTACCCGCCCGGTGCTCGCGTCCACCCCGCTCGGCACGTCGACCGCGACGATCGTGCCGGGCGCGTCGTTCGCCAGCCGGGCGAGCGAGGCGTACGGCTCGCGCAGCGCGCCCGACCCGCCGATGCCGACGAGCCCGTCCACGATCAGGTCGGCGGACTCCACGGCCCGGACGGCCGCCTCGGGCAACGCCGCGGGGGCGTCCCCGGGCTCGGGAGCACCGAGCGCGACGACCCTCCCGCCCGCGGCGCGGAGCGCGGCGAGCCCGGCTTGGTGGACGCGGGACGAGGCGAGGATCGCCTCGACGCGGGCGCCGCGCCGGGCGAGCCGGGCGCCGGCGAACAGCGCGTCACCACCGTTGTCGCCGCCGCCGGCGAGCACGGCGACGCGGGAGCCGTACACCCGGCCGAGGGTGCGGGCGCAGACCGCGGCGAGCGCGGCGGCGGCGCGTTGCATGAGCGTGCCCTCCGGCAGCCTGGCCATGAGCACGCGTTCTGCGGCACGGATCTGGTCGGCGGTGTATGCGGTACGCACGGTACGGAAATCTAGCCCGCCCGGCCCGCGCCGGGCGGAATGTCGGCGGTGCGGCCCCCCGTTCCGCCCTCCGCGATCACATAGGCGATCGCGACCCCGGCGTCGTGGCTGAGCGAGACGTGCCAGCGGGCCACGCCGAGGCCGGCGGCCACCTCGGCGGCCCGGCCGGACAGATGCAGGTGCGGCCGGCCGTCCGGGTCCCGGCGCACCTCGGCCTCCCGGTGGGCGAGCCCGGGCGGCGCGCCGAGCGCCTTCGCCACCGCCTCCTTGGCGGCGAACCGGGCGGCGAGCGACGGCGCCGGCAGGTCGCGCTCGGCGGGGGTGAACAGGCGGTCGCGCAGCGCGGGGGTGCGCTCCAGCGCCGCGCCGAACCGCGCCACGTCGACCACGTCCACGCCGATGCCCACGATCATGCGGCCAGCGTAGCCGGTGCGGCCGCGCCCGCCGGGCGAGCCGCGCCGGACGGGGGACGGCCGAAGATCGCGGATTACCGCCCCGGTAGGCTCACCCGATATGGCCAACGGTTGGGACGGAGTTCCGTCACCGTACGTCGAGCTCAGCCGCGAGCAGTGGAGCCGGTTGCGCGAGAACACCCCGCTCACGCTCACCCAGCGGGAGCTGGAGGAGCTGCGCGGCGTCGACGACCCGATCGACCTCACCGAGGTCACCGACGTCTACCTGCCGCTCAGCCGCCTGCTCAACCTGCACTTCTCCGGGGTGCGGGCGCGCGGCGCCACGGTCGCCGAGTTCCTCGGCGAGCGCGCCGACCCGCCGCCGTACATCCTCGGGATCGCGGGCAGCGTCGCGGTGGGCAAGTCGACGACGGCGCGGCTGCTGCGCGCCCTGCTCGCCCGCTGGCCGGAACATCCCCGCGTGGAGCTGGTCACCACCGACAGCTTCCTCTACCCGAACAAGATCCTTCAGGAGCGCGGGCTCATGCACCGCAAGGGCTTCCCGGAGAGCTACGACCGGCGGGCCCTGGTGCGGTTCGTCGCCGCGGTGAAGGCCGGGGTGCCGGAGATCGACGTCCCGGTCTACAGCCACCTGGAGTACGACATCGTGCCCGGGGCGCGGCAGACGGTGCGGCGGCCCGACATCCTCATCGTGGAGGGGCTGAACGTGCTCCAGCCCGCCCCGCCCGCCGCGCTCGCGGTGAACGACTTCTTCGACTTCTCCATCTACGTGGACGCCCGGGTCGAGGACATCCGGGAGTGGTACCTCGCCCGGTTCCACAAGCTGCGGCGCACCGCGTTCGCCGACCCCAAGTCCTACTTCCGCTTCCTCACCGAGCTGTCCGAACAGGAGGCGACCGAGTTCGCCCGCAACGTGTGGCGGGACATCAACGAGCGGAACCTCGTGGAGAACATCGCGCCGACCCGCGCCCGCGCCCAGCTCGTGCTGCGTAAGGGGCCCGATCACTCGGTGCGGTGGGTACGGCTGCGCCGTACCTGAGCCCACTGCCTGAGCCCGCCGCCTGAGCCCACTGCCTGAGCCCGCTCCGCGGGCGCGGTCGGCGCCGCGGTCAGGAGCCGGACGGATCCTGCGCCGCGGCCGCCTCGCCGGTGTAGAAGGCGATGGTGCGCTGGGACGCGGCGCGGGCCTTGTCCGCGTCGGTGCCGGAGGCGATGTCGGCCGCGCACCAGGCGTCGCCGCTGAGCCGGTAGAAGCGGCGGCCCTCCTCGGAGGTCATCCAGGCCTCGGCTTCCTTCGGGTCCATGCCCTCGCCGGTGGCCAGGTAGCGGGTGAGGCCGAGCAGCGCCCCGTCCCAGCCGATGCCGACGGCCCCCGGGCCGAACTCGCCCCAGCGGTCGTCGACGTGGGCGATGTGGTCGAGCTCAAGGCGGGCGCCCCCGCCGGGATCCTCGCTGATGCGCACCTCGATCCAGCTCACCTGCCCGCCGAACTCCCAGGTGGCGGAGAAGCCGTGCGGCGGGTCGCAGCGCTCGATCACGCCGCCCGCGTTGCCCTCGAGCCGGTAGCTGCCGCCCTCGCGCAGCTCGCCGGAGACCGGGAGGAACCACCGCCGGATGCGCTCGGGGTCGGTGCAGGCCTGCCACAGGTCCTCGACGGTGGTGTCGTAGGTCCGGCCGATGGTGAGGACCCGCGCCTCGCGGCCGTCCACGATCCGGTCGGCCAAGTGGCGCCGCACGGACCCGATCTGCTCGTGGATGTCGATCATGATGTCTCTCCTCGTGGATTCGGCGGCTCGGTCCGGCCGCGCAGGCGGCGCTCGCGCTTGCCGCGAGCGATCTCGGTGGCCAGCGCGTCGAGGTGGGTGCTCCAGTACCGCCGGAACCGGTCGAGCCAGGTGTCGATTTCCCGCAGCGGGGCGGAGTTCACCGCGTACAGCCGCCGGGTGCCCTCCGGCCGCACGGTGACGAACCCGGACTCGCGCAGCACCTTCAGGTGCTGGGAGACGGCCGGCTGGGTGATGCCGAACTCGGCCTGGATCACCCGGCAGACCTCCCCGGACGAGGCCTCGCCGTCGGCGAGGATCTCGAGGATCCTGCGGCGCACCGGATCGCCGAGAACATCGAACGCGTGCACGAACAGAAGATATGGCATCCGCTTATATAGGCGCAAGCTTATATAAGTGAGAATTTAAAATCGAGGGCCCGCGCGGGCGTACGGCAGGGAAAAGGCGAGTCGGATGGCATGCGGGCGGGGCGGCGACCGGCCCCGCCGATCGCCGGGGGCGCGGCCCCGCCGGACGGTGCCGCGCCCCGCGCGCGTCACCGCTGGGACGGCCCGCCCGGGCCGCCGGCCGTACCGGGCCGGGGAAACGCGAAACGGGCCGGCGCACGGCGTTCGCCGTGCGGCCGACCCGTGATCAGGTCACGCGCAAGCTCACGTGCAGGTCGTCCGGACCACCTCGGCGAGGTCGGCGGCGATGCGCTCGGCCTGCTCCTGCGACTCGGCCTCGACCATCACCCGGACCATCGGCTCGGTACCGCTCGGGCGGATCAGCACGCGGCCGGTGTCGCCCAGCTCGGCCTCGGCCGCGGCGATGGCGGCGGCCAGCTTCTCCGAGGTCGCCACCATCGACTTGTTCACATCCCGGACGTTGATCAGCACCTGCGGCAGCCGGGTCATCACCGAGGCGAGCTCGGCCAGGCTCCGCCCGGTCTCGCTCACCCGGGCGAGCAGGTGCAGGGAGGTGAGCACCCCGTCGCCCGTGGTGGCGTGGTCGAGCATCACCACGTGGCCCGACTGCTCGCCGCCCAGGTTGTGACCCCCGGCCCGCATCGCCTCGAGCACGTACCGGTCGCCCACCGCGGTCTCCACCAGCTTCAGCCCGTGGCGCTGCAGCGCGAGCCGGAAGCCGAGGTTCGACATGACCGTCGCGACGACCGTGTCGTTGGCGAGCCGGCCGCGCTCGTGCATGGCGAGCGCGAGGATCGTCATGATCTGGTCGCCGTCCACGGTCTCGCCGTCCGCGGTGACCGCGAGGCAGCGGTCGGCGTCACCGTCGTAGGCGACGCCCAGGTCCGCGCCCTTCTCGAGCACGGCCGCGCGCAGCGCGTCGAGGTGGGTCGAGCCGACACCGGCGTTGATGTTGTGGCCGTCGGGGGAGGCCCCGATCGTCTCCACCACCGCCCCGGCGCGCACCAGCGCCTCGGGGGCGACCAGGTGCGCCGCGCCGTGGGCGCAGTCGACCACCACGCGCAGCCCGTCGATCGGGCCCGGCATGCTCTCCAGCAGGTGGGAGACGTACCGCTCGGCCTCGCCGTACGCGTCCGAGACCCGGCCGACGCCGGTCCCGGTGGGACGCCGCCACTTCTCGCCCAGCCGCCGCTCGATCTCGTCCTCCACCGCGTCGGGCAGCTTGTACCCGCCGCGGGCGAAGAACTTGATCCCGTTGTCCGGGGCCGGGTTGTGCGAGGCCGACAGCATGACGCCGAGGTCGGCGTCGAGCGCCGCGGTCAGGTACGCGACCGCCGGGGTGGGCAGCACGCCGAGCCGCAGCACGTCGACGCCGGACGACGCAAGGCCCGCGACCACCGCGGCCTCCAGGAACTCCCCGGAGGCGCGGGGGTCGCGGCCCACGACGGCGAGCGGGCGTTCCCGCCGCCCTGCGGATGTCCGGAAGGCACCGGCGTCGCCGAGCACATGGGCCGCCGCGACCGACAGCTCCATGGCGAGCTCGGCCGTGAGGTCGCGCCCGGCGACCCCACGTACCCCGTCGGTGCCGAACAGCCGACGCGTCAACGCTTGCTGTACTGAGGAGCCTTGCGGGCCTTCTTGAGGCCGTACTTCTTCCGCTCCTTCACCCGGGCGTCACGGGTGAGGAAGCCGGCCTTCTTCAGCGGCGGGCGGTTCACCTCGACGTCGAGGGCCGCCAGCGCACGGGCGAGGCCCATGCGCAGCGCGCCGGCCTGGCCGGTCACGCCACCGCCGTTGATCCGGGCGATGACGTCGAACTGGCCCTCCGCACCGAGCGTCACCAGCGGCTCGTTGACCATCTGCTGGTGGACCTTGTTCGGGAAGTACGAGTCCAGCGAGCGGCCGTTGATGATCCACTTGCCGGTGCCCGGCCGGATGCGGACACGGGCGACCGCCTCCTTGCGGCGGCCCGTGCCGTAGGAGCTGCCCGTCGCGATCGTTCGCTGCGAGGCGTCGGCGCTGACGGGGGTCTCGGTGGTGTACTCCGACGGGTAGTCCTCGGAGTAGTCCGTGTCCAAATCGCCCTCGATGGGCGTCTCGACACCAGTGGGCTCGGCCACGGGTTCTCCTCTAACTTTCGGTTACTGGGCGATCTGGGCGATCTCGTACGGCACCGGCTTCTGGGCCTGGTGCGGGTGGTCGGGGCCGGCGTAGACCTTGAGCTTCTTGGCCATCTTCCGGCCCAGCGAGTTCTTGGGGAGCATGCCCTTGACGGCCTTCTCGATGACCCGCTCGGGGCGCTTGGCCATCAGCTCGCGGTACGACACGGAGCGCAAACCGCCCGGGTAACCCGAGTGGCGGTAGGCCTTCTTCTGGTCGAGCTTCTTGCCCGTCAGCACGACCTTGTCGGCGTTGACGACGATGACGAAGTCGCCGGTGTCGACGTGCGGTGCGTAGATGGGCTTGTGCTTCCCGCGAAGCAGCGTCGCGATCTGACTGGCCAGCCGCCCGAGCACGACACCCGTCGCGTCGATGACATACCACTGACGCTCGACGTCGGCGGCCTTCGGTGAGAACGTGCGCACGGTAAGCCTTCTGTCCGGGATGAAAGAGTTACTGTCTGGATTCGGTAGGTCTTGGCGGGCGCACGCCGCCCAGGACCTCCGTCTCCACAGCTCGGGAGAAGACGCCGGATGCGCCGTGCACCGGTCAGCGCCAGACCGATCCACACATGACAACAGAGCAGCCTACCCGCCGTCGCCGAGAGGGTCAAAACGCGACGCGGGACGACCGCATGCGGACATGGGCGACGGCGCGACGGCCGCCACCACGTCTAGACGTTAATCTTTCGCGACTCGCCCTTCTTCCGCAAGAGGGAGATCCCTATATTTGATTGCGGCATGTGGCAGCGCTTTCACGCCCGGCGTCCCCAGCGGTACGTCCGCCGCCGGACCAACCTGGGTCTGTTCGCCTGCCTGGTGTCGGTCCTGCTCGTCGGCGTGGTGATCGGGCGTGCGACGTACCGCGCCGAGACCGCCGAGCCCGACGAGGTCCGCCTCGACAGCGCGCTGCCGACGCGCACCGGCGACCTCCGCGCCGCATCCGAGCCCGGCGCCACCCGGGCGACCCCCACCCCGGCCCGCACCCCGTCCGGCCCCCGCGCCGGCCGGTCGGAGCTGGTCCCCGTCGAGCGCACGCCCGCGGCCGCCGAATCCGGCCGCCGCACGGCCTCCCCGTCGCCCACCGCCACCCGCGGCCACAAGCGGTCCGGCAACACGATCGAGGGTTCCTCCGGCGGCGGGGTGGCGAGCCTGCTCACGCCCGGCGGCGTCGACGGCGACACCGGGCGGGCGGCGAGCCTCGCCTCGATCGAGAACGCCGTGGTCCGGCTGGTGAACCGGGAACGCCGCCGCGCGGGCTGCCGGCCGCTGCGCGTCGACCCGCGCCTGGTCCGGGCCGCGCGCCGGCACTCGGCCGAGATGGCCGCCACCAACCGCCTGTCGCACTCCTCCCGCAACGGCGCCTCGCCGTGGCGGCGCATGGAGCTCGCCGGCTACCACCACGGCGCCGCGGAGAACATCGCCCGCGGCTACCTCACCGCGGAGGAGGCGGTACGCGGCTGGATGTCCCACCCCGACCACCGGGCCAACATCCTCAACTGCCGCATCGTCGCCACCGGGGTCGGCGTCAAGCCCGGCCCGGGCGGGCCCTGGTGGACCCAAGACTTCGGGTATTCCTGACGTTTTTCCACGCGCGCGGGGCTAGTCTCGGGAGCCATGGGTTACCCCGGGGATGAGTCGCGCCGCTCGCCGTACCACTCGCCCGACACGCCTTTGGCGCCGCGGTCCGGTTCCGTCACCGGCCCGCTTCCGCGTTCGGCCGCGGACGCCTACGGGGGAGATCCGGCCTGGCCGTCCGCCGCGGCGACCGGGTCGTCCGGCCCGTCCTGGGGCGGCGGGCAGTCGTGGGGCGGCTCGCCGGACCCGTACGCCCCGGCCGCCGACCCGTACGGCGCCTCCGGCGCTTCGGACGCCTACGGCGCGCAGCGTGCGGCCGGGCCGCTGGGCGCGCCCGCCGACGACCGGGTCGACCTGTTCCGCCCGGCGCGTCCGGCGCGCTCCGCCGACCCGTACGGCGCGCCGGACCCGTTCGCCGCCCGGGCGCCGCGCACCGAGGAGCGCACCCGCCCGCCGTACGGCGGGACGGACGCGTGGGGCGCGCACGGCGACGCGGCCGGTGGCCCGCCGCCCGCGTTCCGGCCCGCCACGACGCCGCCCTCGTTCGGCGCGGGCCGCCCGGACGACCGGCCGGGCGGCTCCGCTGCGGACGAGGCGGACCGCTCGGCGGAGCCGCCCGCGGCGAAGCCGCCGCGCCGCCCCAAGGCGTGGGTGCGCCCGGTGATCTACTCGACGGCCGCGGTGGTGCTGCTCGGCGCGGCCGGCGGCGGACTGTACGCCGTGGCGCAGCGGAACGCCACGCCGCCGCCCTCGGCCGACCCCTCCCCCACCGCCTCGGCGCACGTCGGCCTCATCCGGCCGCAGGGCAAGTACGGCTTCGCCGCGTCGCGGAAGACCGACCCGACCCCGCTCACCGCGAAGGAGCTCTTCCCCAGGCTCAAGATCACCAGCGGCGGGCGCACCTACCTGATGCGGGCGCGGCGCACCGACAAGGTGTGCAAGAACGCCGTCGTCGGCGAGAAGATCCAGAAGGCCGTGCAGGCGGCGAAGTGCACGCAGCTCATCCGCGCCAGCTTCCAGGACTCCTCCGGCAAGATCATCGGCACCATCGGGGTGGCGAACCTCGGCACCTCCGCCGGGGCGCGGCGGGTCGCCAGCGCCGGGGCGGCGAAGGAGCGCAAGGACTACGTCAAGCCGCTGCAGGGCAAGTCCGGCGCCACCAAGTCGCTCGGCACCGGCGAGGCGCTCGCGGGCGCGTGGACCCACGGGCACTACGCGGTGCTGCTGTGGTTCCAGTTCAAGGACGGTCACAAGCCGTCGGCGGCGGAGACCAAGCGGCTCAACCGCGCGGCGACCGACATCGCCGACAAGACCGTCTTCCCGGCGCTCGACACCCGCTCGCTCACCGGCGCGCCGGGCTGATCCGGGCCGGTCACCGGCCGGATCGCGCCCCTGGGACCGGACGGCCGGCGCCGCTCGCCGTACGGCCCGGCAAACCGGTCACCGGGCACCTTCGGCGGACAAAAATCTCGCGAATGCCCGTCCGGAAACATTCTTCTGGGCGTGCCGATCTCGGAGTGTCGCTACGCTTCCCGGTATGCGTGGCCAGGATCCGGGGTCCGAGCAAGAGCGCGTGAGCGACACCCCGGCGTCGCCGACGCCGCCGAAGAGCTTCGGCGTGCCGTCGGGCTGGGACGCCGGTCAGGCGGATACTCCGTCGTGGGGTGTGTCCGATCCCGCGCCCCAGTCGTGGCAGCCGCCGCCCGCGTTCACCGCGGCGGCCGCCGGCATGCAGGTCTGGCGTGGCCCGTCCGGCCCCGCCCCGGCGTGGCCCGCCGCGACCGGTGAGCCGATCGGCGAGCCCTGGCCCGGCAACTCGCCCGCCACCCCGGGCCCGGTCGTGCCCGGACCCGCGACGACCGCGGCCGCCCAGGAGGCCGCCGCCCGGGAGAACGCCGCCGCACCCGGCACGCCGCCTCCGCCGTCCGCCGGCACCCCGCCCGCGGGCGCCACTCCCCCGAGCGGGATCGCCGACGAGCCGCGCTTCTTCCTGCCCGACCCGGCCACGGGCCTGCCGCCCGTCCCGGGCGCCCCGGCCGCGTCCGCCGAGGCCACGCCCGGGGGCCCGCCGCCGCAGCATCCGGCCTGGTCGCCCGGCGGGCCGCAGTCCTACGGCCCCGCGCCCGCCGGGCAGGACGGCGCCTACCCGCCCGCGCCCGGCGCGCTGCCCGGCCCGGCGCCCTACGCCGCGGTCCCGCCGCCGGCCCCCGGCTCGCTGCCCGGACCGACGCCGTACGCGGTCGCGCCCGGCGGCCAGAACACCGGCTATCCGCCCGCGCCCGGAGGCGCGCTGCCCGGGCCGATGCCGTACTCCGCGCCCACCGCGCAGGACGGGGGCGCGCCCGCCGCCCCGGCCGAGGCCGCGTCCGGCGGCGCGGCGACGGCCGCGGAGGCCCCGGCGCAGGGCACCGGCGGCGCCCCGGCCCCCGCATGGGCCCCGGCCGCCCCGGGCACGCCGCCGGACCCGCCCGGGTCCGCCTGGGCGCCCGCCCCGACGGGGACCGCCGAGCCGAAGTCCGGCGAGGCCGGCGACGGCCCGGCGTCCTCCGGCACCGCGTCTCCCGGCACAGGGTCTTCCGGCATCGGGTCCTCGGACACGGCCGCCTCGGATGCGGGCTCCTCCGGCGCGACGCCCGCCGAGGCCGCGCCCGCCGACGGCCCGCCGTCCGGCACGGACCCCACCGGCGGGGCCGACCCCGCCGCCGCGGCGCCCGGCGAGGAGGTCCGCACCACCGCGCTGCGCCGTAACGTCGACATCCCGGTCTGGCCGCCGCAGGGCGATACGCCCCCGGCCGGGGACGCGGCCCCCGCCGACGCCGCCACCCCGGCCGCCCAGGAGGCGCAGCCGCCGAGCGGCGAGACGGAGCCGCCCGAGCAGGGCCAGGCCGCCGCCCCCGCGCCACCGGCCGACGCCGCCGCGGCCGATCCGCAGTGGCGGCCGGCGGGCGTGACCGGCGAGGGGAGCCCGGCGGAGCAGGCGCAGCCCGCGGCCGCCGCCGATCCCGCCGCCGCCCTGGCCCCGCCGACCACCCCGGCGCGCCCGGCCCCCGAGGGGCCCCAGCCCGTCCCGCCGCCCCCGCTGCCGCAGCGGCCCACGGTGGCGAACCCGTTCGAGTCCCTGGGGCAGATGGGCCCCGGGATGGGCACGCAGCCGTCCGGCACGCCCGCGCCCGCCACCGTGGCCGGGCCGTTCGTCGGGTTCGGCAACCCCGTCCCGGGCGGCGCGGCCGACCGGTCACCGGGCTTCTCCCCGTTCCAGCGGTCGTTCCAGCCGCCGGGGACCGAGCCCGCCACCCGCCCGGCCGGCTCATCGGAGCGGGCGGGCATGGGCAAGAAGCTCCTGGTCGGCGCCATGATCGTGGCCGCGATCGGGACGATCGGGGCGGGCGCGTACCTCGCCTACCAGGGCCTCGGCGACTCGTCGTCCCAGGCGGCGGCGCACGGCAAGGTACCGTCGGTGGTCACCCCGCCGCAGCCGGACCCGACCCCGTCGCAGGCGATCGACTCCGCCGAGACCGACCCCAAGGAGATGACGCCCGCCGAGGCGTTCCCGGCGAAGAAGGTCACGATCGCCGGGCACACGTTCCAGCGGGTCCGGGTCGACTCCACCACCAAGTGCGAGCAGGGGGCGTCCGGCAAGTTCGCCGAGGCGCTGCGCGACAACAAGTGCGACCGGCTGCTGCGCGCCACCTACGTCGACGGCAAGCGCAAGTACGCCGTGACCACCGGCATCGCCGTGATGCCGGACAAGGCGGCCGCGGTCAAGGTGGACGGCGCGAAGGATCTCGCCAACAACGTGTGGTTCCGCGGCCTCGCCGGCAAGGCCGGCAGCGGCGCCGAGCGGGTGGACATCTCCGGCGGCTACGCGGCCGGCCTGGTGTGGGGGCGGTACATCGTGTTCAGCTACGCCACCTACTCCGACGGCCACACGCCCAAGGAGAACGAGAAGGACCTCGGGCCGATCAGCGACGCCTTCCGGCAGCACACCGCCAAGGTGATCGAGAAGCGCGCCAACGGCGGCTGACCCGCCCGGCGCCCCGCCGGCCGGGAGTCGGGCGCGGGCGTCAGGAGACGGTGAGCGTGCGCACGCGGCGCGTCTGCGCGGCGCGCGCGGCCAGCTCGCCGTCCGGCGGGTAGCCGACCTCCTCCAGGCACAGCCCGTTCGCGGGGGCGACGTGCACCCCCGGGTCCCGCACCCGGGCCGCCAGCACGCGCTCCGGCCAGTCCACCGGCCTGCGGCCGTCGCCGACGGCGAGCAGCGCGCCGACCAGCGCGCGCACCATCGAGTGGCAGAACGCGTCTGCGACCACGGTCGCGGTGACGAGCCCGCCCCGCCACGCCGCGCCGGGCGGCGGCGCCTCGCGCGTCCACTCGAGGCGGCGCAGCTCGCGGATCGTGGTGGCGCCCTCCCGCTTCCGGCAGAACGCGGCGAAGTCGTGCTCGCCGAGCAGCCGCGCCGAGGCGGCGTTCATCCGCTCGACGTCGAGCGGCCGGTTGTACCAGAGCACCTGCCGGCGCAGCAGCGGGTCGACGCCGGTCGGGTCGTCGCAGACGCGGTAGCAGTACCGGCGGAAGGCGGCCGAAAACCGCGCGTCGAAGCCCTCAGGCGCGACACTGACCCGATGAACGCGTACGTCCGGGGGAAGGGCCCCGGCGAGCCGCCGGGCGAGCCTGGAGAGCCGCTCCGCGACCGTCTCCGGGTCCCCCGGGCCGCCGTCCGGCGCGGGCTCGCCCAGCGCCGCGACCGGCACGTCGACGTGCGCGACCTGGCCGCGGGCGTGCACCCCCGCGTCGGTACGGCCGGCCACGGTGAGCGAGGGCGCCGGATCCAGCCGCAGCACCCGGCCGAGGGCCGACTCGATCTCCCCCTGCACGGTTCGCCGATCCGGCTGCCGGGCCCAGCCGGAGAAGTCCGTGCCGTCATAGGCGATGTCGAGGCGCAGGCGCACGACGGGCCCGGCGCCGGGCCCGGTCACCGCCGGCCCGTCCGCCGCCGCGCGAGACGCCGTACCCGAGCCTGCAGACGACTCGTTGGGCGTCGCGTTGGGCGTCGCGTTGAACGACGCGTTGGACGACGCTGTAGACGCTGTCATCGCACCCATGCCTACCACCGCATCATGACCGGACGGGCCCGGCGCGCCCCGCGACACGCCGACGCCCGCACAGGAAAGCCGAGCCGAACGCCGAGGCGGAAGCCCTCAGGGCCCGGAAACGAAAGCGGGCCCAGTGCCCGCATGCGGCGCACTGGACCCGTCGACGTCGTCGAGGCCGCCCGCCTCCGGACGCCGCCCCGCCGGGACGGGCCGGGCGGCGGGCGAAGCCGCGTTCCGTCCGCCACGGCGGCTGCTGACGTGGCGGGCGGACGCGTCGTGGGCCGGACGGCTCAGGCGTCCTGCTTGGACTCCTCGGCCTTGCCCTCCTCGGCCGGCTTCTCCGCCGGCTCCTCAGCCTTCGCCTCGGCCTTGTCCTCGGTCTTCGCCTCGGCGGCCGGGGCCTCCTCGGCCTTCTCCTCGGCGGCGGGCTTGGTGCGCGTCACCGTGACCTTGTTGAGCGGCTCGGTCACCAGCTCGATCACGGCCATGGGCGCGTTGTCGCCCCGGCGCGGGCCGATCTTGGTGATCCGGGTGTAGCCGCCCGGACGCTCGGCGTACGTCGGCGCGATCTCGGTGAAGAGGTGGTGGACCACGCTCTTGTCCCGGATGACGCCCAGCACCTGGCGACGGTTGTGGAGGTCACCCTTCTTCGCCTTGGTGATCAGCCGCTCCGCGAACGGACGCAGCCGCTTGGCCTTCGCCTCGGTGGTGCGGATGCGGCCGTGCTGGAAGAGCTGCGTGGCGAGGTTCGCCAGGATCAGCCGCTCGTGGGCGGGGCTGCCGCCAAGACGCCTACCCTTGGTGGGCTTGGGCATTTCCTTCTCTCCTTCTCATCACCCGCCCGGCCGTATCAGGTACCGGGATCGGGCCGGGGGCCCGCACCATTGCGCGTGGCCCCCGTCGTCCTCAGCGATTCCCGGCCGCGGCGGGCGCCGCGGCCGGAGGGCCCGGAACGGCCCTGGGTTGCCGTCGCTCAGACCCGCGCAGTACCGCCCGCGCTACCGGTCAGTACTGCTCCGTCTCGACGTACCGGTTGTCGTCCTCCTCGTGGCGGCTGCTGCTGCTCGACGAGGAGGTACGGAAGTCACCCCCGGCTACCGTGGCCGGGTCGAACCCGGGAGGGGAGTCCTTGAGCGAGAGGCCCATCTCGGCGAGCTTCTGCTTGACCTCCTCGATCGACTTCGCACCGAAGTTGCGGATGTCGAGCAGGTCCTGCTCGCTGCGGCCGACGAGCTCGCCGACCGTGTGGATGCCCTCGCGCTTGAGGCAGTTGTAGGAGCGGACGGTGAGGTTGAGCTCCTCGATCGGCAGCGCCAGGTCGGCGGCCATCGCCGCGTCCTGCGGGGACGGGCCGATGTCGATGCCCTCGGCCTCGACGTTGAGCTCGCGGGCGAGCCCGAACAGCTCGACGAGGGTCTTGCCGGCCGAGGCCACGGCGTCGCGCGGCTTCATGCACGGCTTGGTCTCGACGTCGAGGATGAGGCGGTCGAAGTCGGTGCGCTGCTCGACTCGGGTCGCCTCGACCTTGTAGGTGACCTTGAGGACCGGCGAGTAGATCGAGTCGATCGGAATGCGCCCGATCTCCTGGCCCTGCTGCTTGTTCTGGGCGGCGGAGACGTAGCCGCGACCACGCTCGACCGTCAGCTCCATCTCCAGCTTCGCCTTGCCGTTCAGGGTGGCGATGTGCAGCTCGGGGTTGTGCACCTCCACCCCGGCGGGCGGCGCGATGTCGGCGGCGGTCACCTCGCCCGGGCCCTGCTTGCGCAGGTACATGACCACGGGCTCGTCGTGCTCGGAGGAGACCACCAGCTCCTTGAGGTTCAGGATGATGTCGGTGACATCCTCCTTCACCCCCGGCACCGTCGAGAACTCGTGCAGCACGCCCTCGATGCGGATGCTGGTCACCGCGGCCCCCGGGATCGAGGACAGCAGCGTGCGGCGCAGCGAGTTACCGATGGTGTAGCCGAAGCCGGGCTCCAGCGGCTCGAGGATGAACCGCGACCGGTACTCGTCGATGGGCTCTTCGACTAGGGATGGGCGCTGAGCGATCAGCATTGGTTTCTCCCCTGTGTTCCGCGACGCCCGCTATATGACGCCGCTGGCGAAAACGCGTTCGCCGTACGGCCTGGCCCACACGCCGAGCCGGGCCGTACGGCGGGCATGAGCTGCTACTTACTTGGAGTAGAGCTCGACGATCAGCTGCTCCTGGACCTGCGTGTCGATCTGCTGCCGCGTCGGGAGCTGGTGCACGAGGATGCGCATCTTCTCCGGGATGACGCCCAGCCAGGCCGGCACGTTCCGCTCGCCCGCCCGGGCGCGCGCCACCTCGTAGATCATGAGGTTCCGCTTGTTCTCCTTGACCTCGATGATGTCGTGCGGGCGCACGCGGTAGGACGGGATGTTGACCTTCTTGCCGTTGACCAGGATGTGGCCGTGGCGCACCTGCTGGCGGGCGGCGTCGCGCGACTCGGCGAAGCCCGCGCGGTAGATCACGTTGTCGAGCCGGCTCTCCAGGATCTGGAGGAGGTTCTCACCGGTCTTGCCGGCCTTCCGGCTCGCCTCCTCGTAGTAGTTGTGGAACTGCCGCTCGAGCACGCCGTAGATCCGGCGGGCCTTCTGCTTCTCCCGGAGCTGGAGCTGGTACTCCGTCTCCTTCGGCCGGCCGCGGCCGTGCTCACCCGGCGGGTACGGGCGGATCTCGATCGGGCACTTGGCGGACTCGCACTTGGAGCCCTTGAGGAAGAGCTTGGTCTTCTCGCGGCGGCAGAGCTTGCAGTCCGCTCCGGTGTAACGGGCCATTGTTGTCTATCTCCTGCTGCTCAGACGCGGCGACGCTTCGGCGGACGGCAGCCGTTGTGCGGCACCGGGGTGACGTCCTGGATGGAGCCCACCTCCAGGCCGGTGGCCTGCAGGGACCGGATCGCGGTCTCGCGCCCGGAACCGGGGCCCTTGACGAAGACGTCGACCTTGCGCATGCCGTGCTCCATGGCACGGCGGGCGGCGTTCTCGGCGGCCATCTGCGCCGCGAACGGGGTGGACTTGCGGGAGCCCTTGAACCCCACGTGGCCGGCGCTGGCCCAGGAGATCACATTCCCCTGCGGGTCGGTGATCGAGACGATCGTGTTGTTGAACGTGCTCTTGATGTGGGCGTGCCCGTGAGCGACGTTCTTCTTCTCCTTGCGGCGTACCTTCTTCTGGGTGCCGCTCTGGCGACTCTTCGGAGGCATCTGGCCTGACTCCTGAGGTGATCGGTCCTGCTCGGGGACTACTTCTTACCGGGCTTCTTCTTGCCGGCCACGGTCTTCTTCTTGCCCTTGCGGGTACGGGCGTTGGTCTGCGTGCGCTGACCACGCACCGGAAGACCCTTGCGGTGCCGGATGCCCTGGTAGCACTGGATCTCGATCTTGCGCCGGATGTCGGCCTGGACCTCGCGGCGCAGGTCACCCTCGACCTTGTAGTTCGCCTCGATGTAGTCACGCAGCGGCACCAACTCCGCGTCGGTGAGCTGGTGGACCCGCAGGTCGCCACTGATGCCGGTGGCCTGCAGAATCTCCTTCGCGCGGCTGCGGCCGATTCCGTAGATGTACGTGAGAGCGATCTCCAACCGCTTGTCGCGGGGGAGGTCAACGCCAACCAGGCGAGCCATGGTCGGGCATTCTCCTTCGTTCTGGCGGAGGTCCTACGCGGCACGACCCCTCCCCATGCCCGGGGTGAGGGCCCCGGCCTCCGACCGGGGGTCTCCCGCGTGGTACGGCTTGCGCCCGCCCCCGGCGGCCGTCACCGGCCGTCCGAGGACCTCGCCATGCCGCCTGCGCGGGTGTGACGCGCGATTACGGTGTACAACTATCCAAGGCGCCCTCGCGGGGCGCCGCGGACCGACCCGCCTGGGGCCGGACGATGCGCGACTAACCCTGACGCTGCTTGTGGCGCAGGTTCTCGCAGATCACCATCACGCGACCGTGCCGGCGAATGATCCGGCACTTGTCGCAGATCTTCTTGACGCTCGGTTTGACCTTCATGTCCCTAAAATCCGGGGCCTCACTTGTATCGGTAGACGATCCGCCCGCGACTCAGGTCGTAAGGGCTCAGTTCGACGACAACCCGGTCGTCGGGCAGGATTCGGATGTAGTGCATCCGCATCCTGCCGCTGATGTGGGCCAGGACCTTGTGCCCGTTGTCGAGCTGCACCCGGAACATGGCGTTCGGGAGCGTCTCGACCACAGTGCCCTCGATCTCGATGGCGCCGTCCTTCTTGGGCATGTCCCTCGCGTTTCACTGATCGGTCGTCAGAGTGGTATCGCCTCACTACGCAGCCGCGACCACCGACGCGTTCGTGAGAGGGACGGCCTGATCGGACCGCCTACGCGCAATGGTCATAGTGAGCCGACAAAGAAGTCTACGGCACCCGACGACGAAAAGCGAAACGGAGGCCGGGTACGAGGGCACAACCCTTAACACGGTACCTCAGCGCGGGCCGTCCGGACAGGCCGATCCGGGAACTTCCCCACCGGTCCGGCATCCCGGCGCCCGCCGCGGAACCCCGCTCCTACCGGGCCCGACGCCCATCCCGGGCGATACGGCACGGCCGGCCCGGTCCGCCCGCCGTCTTATCCGGCGTCCGCGGGCGCAGGGGCCCGGCCGCGGGCCCCGATCCACGCCCGCCGGCGCCTCGGGGTCAGTCGGCGTCCTTCTGCTCTCCGCCCGTTCGGGAGAAGATCGTCGTGACGACCAGCACCGCGCCCCAGGGGCCCATCACCCACAGCGGCCATGGATAGATCAGCTCGAGGCTGGTGATGCTCACCAGGAGCCAGATCACCCAGTTGATCGAGCTCGCCATCGCCCAGGCCGCCCAGGCGGCCTTCAGGCCCTTGTCCACGCGCTTGGCCGGGCGGCGATCCGCAGCCGGGCGCTGGGCGGGCAGGTTCTCCAGGTCGATGTCGGGCAGATCGGCGGTGATCTTCGCCAGCTCCCCGTAGGTCTTGCTCGCGTAGACCTGTTCCAGCCGCTCGTTGAACTCCTCGACCGTGAGCCTGCCCTGGGCCATGTGTTCGCGCAGCGTGTCCGCGACCAGGTCTCGGTCGCGGTCAGAGGCCCGCATCTCCGGGGACGTCATCGCCACCACTTTCCGCCGTCGCCGACAGCTCCGCCAGACGCGCCTTCCCCCCGTCGAGCGCGGTGAGCACCCACGGCCCATTATCGGTCACCGCGACGGTGTGCTCGAAGTGCGCGGACGGCTTGCCGTCGAGGGTGACGACGGTCCACTCGTCGTCGAGGACCCGGGTCCGGGACGTGCCGAGGTTCACCATCGGCTCGATCGCGAAGCACATGCCGGGCTCGAACCGCGGCCCCCGGCCCGGCCGGCCGTGGTTCGCCACCCACGGCTCCATGTGCATCTCGGTGCCGATGCCGTGCCCGCCGTACTCCCGGGGGATGCCGTAGCGGCCCTGGGAGCGCACGTACCGCTCGATCTCGTAGCCGATGTCCGACAGGTGCCGCCCGACGGTGAGCGCGGCGATGCCGCGCCACATCGCCTCCTCGGTCACCCGCATCAGCTCGGTGAGCTCGGGCGCCACCTCCCCCACCGGCACGGTGATGGCGGAGTCGCCGTGCCAGCCGTCGAGGATCGCCCCGCAGTCGATCGAGATGATGTCGCCCTCACGCAAAGGCCGCCGGTCCGTGGGGATCCCGTGGACGACCTCGTGGTTCACCGAGGCGCAGATCGTGGCGGGGTATCCCTGATACCCCTTGAACGACGGGATCGCGCCCTCCTCCCGGATCGCCTTCTCGGCGATCGCGTCGAGGTCGGCGGGCGTGATCCCCGGCTCCACGCTGCGCCTCAGCAGTTCGAGCGTCCGGCCCACCACGAGCCCGGCGGCCCGCATCTTCTCGAGCTGCTCAGGCGTTTTGATCTGAATGCCGTGCCGGTTCCGTTTGAACACGCGTGCACCCCCTGGAGGAGACCAACGGCGAACGGGAAAGTCCAATTCCTCCGATTCTCCCCCAGAGCGTGCGCAACCGCGTGCCCGGCCACTCAGCCGACAAAGCGCCGCAGTGCGGCCATCGCCCGCTGGGTGACCTCTTCCACCGGGCCCGTCGCGTCCACACTCACGAGGATCTGCTCGTCGGTGTAGAAGGAGATCAGCGGAGCGGTCTGCTCCTGGTAGACCTCCAGGCGACGGCGGATCGTCTCCTCCCGGTCGTCGTCACGCTGGAACAGTTCGCCCCCGCATGCGTCGCAGGCGCCCTCGGTCGAGGGCGGGTCGAAGACGAGATGCCACACCTTGCCGCAGGACCGGCAGGTGCGCCGCCCGGAGAGCCGGCGGATGACCTCCTCGTCGTCGACCTTGAGCTCGAGCACGGCGTCGAGCGCCTGCCCCCAGTCCGCCAGCATCTTTTTGAGCACCTCGGCCTGGGGGACGTTCCGGGGGAAACCGTCGAGGAGGAAACCTGCTTGGGCGTCATCCTCGGAAAGCCGGTCCCGGACCATGGCGATGGTGACCTCGTCGGGGACGAGGTCCCCCCGGTCCATGTACTCCTTGGCCAGCTTGCCGAGGGGCGTGCCACGGGAAACGTTGGCACGGAAGATGTCACCTGTCGAGATTTTCGGGATCGACAGGTGAGACGCGATGAACTGGGCCTGCGTCCCCTTACCCGCTCCGGGGGGCCCGACCAGGACGACGCGCACTACTTCAGGAAGCCCTCGTAGTTACGCTGCTGCAGCTGGCTCTCGATTTGCTTCACGGTGTCCAGTCCCACGCCAACCATGATCAGAATACTCGTGCCTCCGAACGGGAAGTTGACCAGCGTCGACTGGTCGCCGCCCCCGAGCAACGCGAACGCGATGATCGGGATCAGCGACAGCACCCCCAGGTAGAGCGAGCCGGGCGCCGTGAGGCGCGACAGCACGTACTGGAGGTACTCGGCAGTCGGCCGTCCCGGGCGGATGCCTGGGATGAACCCACCGTACTTCTTCATGTTGTCGGCCACTTCAACGGGGTTGAAGGTAATGCCGACGTAGAAGTACGTGAAGAACACGATGAGCAGGAAGTAGGTGACGATGTACGCCGGCTCGCTGCCCTGCGCGAAGTTCTGCGACAGCCACTGGATGACCGGGTGCGGATCGGGCCGGTTGCCGAACAGCGTGACGAACAGCTGGGGCAGGTAGAGCAGCGACGAGGCGAAGATGACCGGGATGATGCCGGCCTGGTTCACCTTCAGCGGGATGTAGGTCGACGTCCCGCCGTACATCCGCCGGCCCACCATGCGCTTGGCGTACTGCACCGGGATGCGCCGCTGGGCCTGCTCGACGAAGACGACCGCGGCGACGAGCACGACGCCGATCGCCATGATGATCCAGAAGGCGAGCGGCTGGGTTCGGTAGATGCCGAACAGGTACGACGGGAACACCGCGATGACCTGAGTGAAGATCAGGATCGACATGCCGTTCCCGACGCCCCGGTCGGTGATGAGCTCGCCGAGCCACATGATCACGCTGGTGCCGGCGGTCATCGTGATCACCATCGTGACGATGGTGAGCAGATCCTGGTCGACGAGGATCGGAAGGTTACAGTTCGGGAACAGTTGCCCGCTACGGGCGAGAGCCACGAACGCGGTCGACTGGAGCACCGCCAGCCCGACCGTCAGGTACCGCGTGTACTGTGTGATCTTCTGCTGGCCGGCCTGGCCCTCCTTCTTCAGGGCCTCCAGCCGGGGGATCACCACGGTGAGCAGCTGCAGGATGATGCTCGCCGTGATGTACGGCATGATGCCGAGCGCGAAGATCGCGAGCTTCAACAGGGCGCCGCCGCTGAAGAGCTGCACCATTCCGTAGATGGTGCCGGCGTCGCCGGCCTGCGCGTCCGCCAGACACTGGGTGACGTTCTCGGTGTGCACACCCGGGCTCGGCACCACCGAACCCAGCCGGAACAGCGCGATGATCCCGAGCGTGAACAGCAATTTCTTGCGCAGGTCGGGCGTCTTGAACGCCCGGGCTATCGCGGAAATCACGGTCCCTCCTGCGCGCCTGTGCGGCGGTATCGGTCGGCGATGGGGCGAGCGCCCATCGATATGTTTTCGGTCAGCGAACGGCGCCGGGCCGGCGCCTGCCGTCCGGCGAACTCTAGAACTCTAACGCACCACGAGCGCGGGAGCTCACCATGAGCTCCCGCGCCTCGTAGCAGCGTGCGGCCACCCGGGATCGGACCTAACGTTCGGTCACCGTGCCACCGGCGGCGGTGATCTTCTCCTTCGCGCTGGCGGAGAAGGCGTCTGCGGTGACGTTGTACGCCACGGAGACGTCGCCGGTGCCGAGGATCTTGACCGGCCGGTTCTTGCGAACCGCGCCCTTGGCGACCAGCGCCTCCACCGTGACCTCGCCGCCCTCGGGGAACAGCTCGGCCAGCTTGTCCAGGTTCACGACCTGGTACTCGGTCTTGAACAGCGCGTTGGAGAAGCCCTTCAGCTTCGGCACCCGCCGCTGGAGCGGCATCTGGCCGCCCTCGAAGCCCGGGCGCACGGACTTACGGGCCTTCGTACCCTTCGTACCACGACCGGCCGTCTTGCCCTTGGACGCCTCACCGCGACCCTTGCGGGTCTTGGGCCGGTGGGCGCCGGGGGCCGGCCGCAGGTCGTGGATGCGCAGCGGAGCGTTCTCCGGCATGCCTAGTCGACCTCCTCAACGGTCACCAGGTGCGACACCACGGCGACCATGCCCCGGATCTCGGGCTTGTCCTCCTTGATGACGACCTGACCGATACGACGGAGGCCCAGCGAACGCAGCGACTCGCGCTGGCTCTTGTTGCCCCCGATCTTCGAGCGGACCTGCGTGATCTTCAGTCGCGCCATGTCAGCTCACCGCCCTTGCCGCGGCGGCCTCGGCGAGGCCCTCCGCACGAGCCCTCAGCATCGCCGCCGGGGCGACGTGCTCAAGCGGCAGGCCGCGGCGAGCCGCGATCTCCTCCGGACGCTTGAGCTGCTTCAGCGCCGCCACAGTGGCGTGCACGATGTTGATCGGGTTGTCCGAGCCGAGCGACTTGGAGAGCACGTCGTGGATGCCCGCGCACTCCAGCACCGCGCGCACCGGACCACCCGCGATCACACCGGTACCGGGCGCCGCCGGACGCAGCAGCACGACGCCGGCCGCGTCCTCGCCCTGCACCGCGTGCGGGATCGTGCCCTGAATGCGCGGCACGCGGAAGAAGTGCTTCTTGGCCTCCTCGACGCCCTTGGCGATAGCCGCGGGCACCTCCTTGGCCTTGCCGTAGCCGACGCCGACCATGCCGTTGCCGTCGCCGACCACGACCAGGGCGGTGAAGCTGAAGCGCCGGCCGCCCTTGACGACCTTCGCCACTCGGTTGATCTTGACTACGCGCTCGATGTACGAGACGCCCTTGTCTGCGGCACCACCGCGGCGATCTTCGCGACGGTCCCGCCGCTCACCACCGCCGGCACCGCGCCGCGGAGCTGCAGCCATCAGTGGTTCCTCTTCTCGTTCTCGGTACGGGTGGGCATCATCTCAGAACTCCAGCCCACCCTCACGGGCACTGTCGGCCAGGGCGGCGATACGACCGGCGTACCGGTAGCCGCCACGGTCGAAGACGACCTTCTGGATGCCGCGGGCCTTGGCCCGCTCGGCGAGCAGGGCCCCGACCTTCCTGGCCTTCTCGGTCTTGGTGCCTTCGGCGTTCCGCAGACTCGGGTCGAGCGTGGACACGCTCAGCAGCGTGTGACCGACGGTGTCGTCGATCACCTGCACCCACATGTGACGCGCGGTGCGGTTGACGACGACGCGCGGCCGCTCGGGCGTACCCACGACCTTCTTGCGGACCCGCCGGTGGCGACGAAGGCGCGCGACGGCACGCGGGGCGGTGCGCTTCCTGACCTTGCCGTACGTGAAGGCCATGACTACTTACCAGCCTTTCCGACCTTACGGCGGATGGCCTCGCCCACGTACCGCACGCCCTTGCCCTTGTACGGATCGGGCTTGCGGAGCTTACGGATGTTGGCGGCCACCTCACCGACCTTCTGCTTGTCGATCCCGTCCACGTGGAACAGCGTGGGCTTCTCGACGCGGAAGGTGATGCCTTCGGGGGCGTCCACGATAATCGGGTGGCTGTAGCCCAGCGAGAACTCGAGCTGCTTCGGGCCCTTCGCCTGGACGCGGTAGCCGACGCCGTGGATCTCCAGCGACTTCGTGTAGCCCTGGGTCACCCCGGTCACCATGTTGGCGATCAGGGTGCGGGACAGCCCGTGCAGCGCGCGCACCTTCTTCTCGTCGCTCGGCCGGGTGACCCGGATCGTGCCGTCCTCGGCACGGGTCACCTTGATCGGCTCGGCGACCGTGTGGGTGAGCGTGCCCTTCGGGCCCTTGACCGTGACCTGCTGGCCGTCGATCGTGACGTCCACGCCGGCGGGTACGGGGATGGGCTGCCGTCCGACTCGCGACATGCTCTGCCTCCTCCCCTCGTCACCACACGTAGGCGAGGACTTCCCCGCCCACTCCGCGCTTCTTGGCCTGCTTGTCGGTCATCAGGCCGTGGGACGTCGAGATGATCGCGACGCCCAGGCCACCGAGGACCCGCGGCAGGTTGTCCTTCTTCGCGTACACCCGCAGGCCGGGCTTGGAGACCCGCCGCAGGCCGGAGATGGCCCGCTCACGGCTGGGGCCGTACTTGAGCTCGACCACAAGGTTCTTGCCGACCTTGCCGTCCTCGACGGACCAGCTCTGAATGTAGCCCTCCTGCTGGAGGATCTCGGCGATGTGCGCCTTGATCTTCGAGTACGGCATGGTCACGGTGTCGTGATATGCCGCATTCGCGTTACGCAGACGCGTCAGCATGTCTGCGATCGGGTCGGTCATCGTCATGGCCGCTGGCCTTCCTCACCGCGGTTTCCCTCTTGCAGGACCTGCGGTGTCCAGGCGGACGTCACCGGGGCCGGCGTGGGCGGTTCGCTCTCCCACGGCCCGCTCCGGCCACGTCCTGCGTCTAACAACTCCTCCGGAACGCCGAGTGTCGGCTCGGCTTACCAGCTCGACTTGGTGATGCCGGGCAGCTCGCCGCGGTGCGCCATCTCGCGGAAGCAGATCCGGCACAGGCCGAACTTACGGAACACGGCGCGCGGACGCCCGCACCGCGTGCACCGGGTGTAGGCCCGGACCTTGAACTTGGGCTTCCGCGCCGCCTTGGCGATCAGCGCCTTCTTCGCCATGATCGTCTCTCCTCTTCTACGCTTCCTTGAACGGGAAGCCGAGGTGCCGCAGCAGCGCCCGGCCCTGCTCGTCGTTCGGCGCCGACGTCACGACCGTGATGTCCATGCCACGCGGCCGGTCCACGCGGTCCTGGTCGACCTCGTGGAACATCACCTGCTCGGTGAGGCCGAAGGTGTAGTTGCCGTGGCCGTCGAACTGGTTCGGCGACAGGCCGCGGAAGTCCCGGATCCGGGGCAGCGCGAGCGTCAGCAGCCGGTCGAGGAACTCCCACATCCGGTCACCGCGCAGCGTGACGTGCGCGCCGATCGGCATGCCCTCACGCAGCTTGAACTGGGCGATGGAACGGCGCGCCCGGGCGATCGCCGGCTTCTGCCCGGTGATCGCGGCCAGGTCGCGGATCGCGCCCTCGATGAGCTTGGAGTCCCGGGCCGCCTCGCCGATCCCCATGTTGACCTTGACCTTGGTCACCGTGGGGACCTGCATGATGTTGCGGATGCCGAACTCCTCGCGCAGCTTCGGCACGATCTCATTGCGATAGCGGTGCTTGAGGCGAGGCCCGTCGTAGGCGACCTCGGTTACGGTGGCGGTCATCAGCTGTCCTCACCCGATTCGTCGGCCTCGCTCTTGGAGGTCTTCTTCGCGGGCTTGTCGTCGTCCTTCTTCGGCGGCTCTTCCTTGAGCTTCTTGACGTTGCTCGCGTGGATGGGGGCCTCCATCCGCCGCACGCCGCCCTGGCCGGCACGGGGACCCTGGTGGGTCACCTTCGAGTGCTTGGTGATCATGTTGACGCCCTCGACCACCACACGCTGCTCGCGGGGGTAGGCGGCGATGATCCGGCCCTTGGCCCCCTTGTCCTTGCCTGCGATGACCTGGACGTAGTCGCCCTTCTTCACGTGCAGCTTCGGCGGCATCAGATCACCTCCGGGGCGAGCGAGATGATGCGCATGAACTTCTTCTCGCGCAGCTCCCGGCCGACCGGGCCGAAGATACGCGTGCCACGCGGGTCGCCGTTGTCCTTGATCAGGACGGCGGCGTTCTCATCGAAGCGGATGTAGGAGCCGTCGGGGCGGCGGCGCTCCTTGGTGGTGCGCACCACGACAGCCTTGACCACGTCACCCTTCTTGACACCGGCGCCGGGAAGGGCGTCCTTCACCGTCGCGACGATGACGTCGCCGATACCCGCGTAGCGCCGACCCGAGCCGCCGAGCACCCGGATGCAGAGGATCTCCTTCGCACCCGTGTTGTCGGCGACCTTGAGTCGCGACTCCTGCTGGATCACGTCAAACTCCCGTGTGTCACGCCGGTTCTCATTTCTGAGCCTGGCGGAACCAACTCTGTCCGAACCCCCTTGGAGAAGGGGGGTGGCGGGGCCTGGCGGCCCCGCACCGTCACTTGGCCTTCTCGAGAATCTCGACCACGCGCCACCGCTTGGTGGCGGACAGCGGCCGGGTCTCCATCAGGAGCACGCGGTCGCCGACCCGGCAGGCGTTGTTCTCGTCGTGGGCCTTGTACTTCTTGGTACGGCGGATGACCTTGCCGTACAGCGGGTGCTTGACGCGGTCCTCGACGGAGACCACAACGGTCTTGTCCATCTTGTCGCTGACCACCACGCCCTCGCGGGTCTTGCGGTGGCTCCGCGTCCTCGCGGCCTTCTCGGCCACTGCGCCACCCGTGGCCGGCTGCGCAGCCTCGCTCACTCGCTCTCCTCCTTCTCGATCTTGACGATCCCGAGCTCACGCTCGCGCATCACGGTGTAGATTCGAGCGATCTCGCGACGGACTTGACGCAGCCTGGCGGTGTTCTCCAGCTGCCCGGTCGCCGACTGGAAGCGAAGGTTGAACAGCTCCTCCTTCGCCTCCTTCAGCTTCTGGACAAGCTCGTCGTGCTCCAGCGGCCGCAGTTCCTCCGCGGTCAGGCCCTTAGCCATCAGGCTTCACCCACTTCCCGCTTCACAAAGCGGCACTTCATCGGGAGCTTGTGCATGGCACGCCGCAGCGCCTCACGGGCGACCGGCTCGGACACACCGGCGAGCTCGAACATCACACGGCCCGGCTTGACGTTGGCGATCCACCACTCCGGCGAACCCTTACCGGAACCCATACGGGTCTCGGCCGGCTTCTTGGTGAGCGGGCGGTCCGGGAAGATGTTGATCCACACCTTCCCGCCACGGCGGATGTGCCGGGTCATGGCGATACGAGCGGCCTCGATCTGCCGGTTGGTGACGTAGGCGTGCTCGAGCGCCTGGATGCCGTACTCACCGAAGTGCACCTTGGTGCCGCCCTTGGCCATGCCGCTCCGCTTCGGCCGGTGCTGCTTGCGGTGCTTGACCTTGCGCGGGATCAGCATGTCAGCTTGCCTCCCCTTGCTGTGCGGCCTGCGCGGCCTCGGCGGGGGCGGCCTGGGCGGCCGCCTCGGTGGACCGGGCCTGGCGCTCGCCACGGCTCCGGCGCGGACGCTCACGGCGCGGGCGGCGCTCGTCCCGGCGCCCGGCCCGGGCGCCGGCCGCGGCGGCCTCACGCTCGGCGCGGGTGGCCGGGGCGTCGCCCTTGTAGATCCACACCTTCACGCCGATCCGGCCGAAGGTGGTGCGGGCCTCGTAGAAGCCGTAGTCGATGTCGGCGCGCAGCGTGTGCAGCGGCACCCGGCCCTCGCGGTAGAACTCCGAGCGCGACATCTCGGCGCCGCCGAGACGGCCCGAGCACTGCACCCGGATGCCCTTCGCGCCGCTCTTCATCGCGGACTGCATCGCCTTCCGCATGGCGCGGCGGAACGAGACACGGCTGGACAGCTGCTCGGCCACCCCCTGGGCGACGAGCTGCGCGTCGATCTCGGGGTTCTTCACCTCGAGGATGTTGAGCTGGACCTGCTTGCCGGTCAGCTTCTCGAGGTCGCTACGGATACGGTCCGCCTCGGCGCCCCGACGCCCGATGACGATGCCAGGCCGCGCGGTGTGGATGTCCACCTGCACACGGTCGGTGGTGCGCTCGATCTCGACCTTGGAGATCCCGGCCCGCTCCATGCCCCGCTGCAGCATGCGGCGGATGGCGACGTCCTCGGCCACGTAGGCCTTGTACAGCTTGTCGGCGTACCACCGGCTCTTGTGGTCGGTGGTGATCCCGAGGCGGAACCCGTGCGGGTTGACTTTCTGCCCCACTAGCGGGTCCTTCCCTTCGGCTTGCCACGGCCCGCCTTGGCCTCGGGCCGGGACTCGACGACAACGGTGATGTGGCTCGTCCGCTTGTTGATCCGGAACGCGCGGCCCTGCGCGCGGGCGCGGTACCGCTTCAGCGTCGGCCCCTCGTCGACCCACGCGCGGCTGACCCACAGCGTGTCGCGGTCGAGCTTGAAGTTGTGCTCGGCGTTCGCCATCGCGCTCGCCAGCACCTTGTACACGGTCTCGCTGGCCCGCTGGGGAGCGAACCGCAGCACGGCCTGCGCCTCCGATGCGGGCAGCCCGCGAATGAGGTCCACCACGCGGCGGGCCTTCCGGGGCGTGACGCGGACGTACCGCGCCGTGGCCCTGGCTTCCATGGCTATCTCCTCGCTACCTGGCTGTTACCGTCGGCTGCGCCGTTCTTCCTTGACGTGGCTGCGGAACGTCCGCGTGGGCGCGAACTCACCGAGCTTGTGACCGATCATCTGCTCGGTGATGAACACCGGGACGTGCTTGCGGCCGTCGTGCACGGCGATCGTGTGGCCGATCATCTCCGGCACGATCATCGAGCGCCGCGACCACGTCTTGATGACGTTCTTGGTGCCCTTCTCGTTCTGCGCGATCACCTTCTTCATCAGGTGATCGTCCACGAAGGGACCCTTCTTGAGGCTACGTGGCATGTCGGCTGCTCCTACCGCTTCTTCTTGGCCCGACGACGGATGATCAGCCGGTCACTGGGCTTCTTGGCCCGGCGGGTACGGCCCTCGGGCTTACCCTTCGGGTTCACCGGGTGACGACCACCGGAGGTCTTGCCCTCACCACCACCGTGCGGGTGGTCGACCGGGTTCATCGCCACGCCACGGACGCTGGGGCGCTTGCCCTTCCACCGCATACGGCCGGCCTTGCCCCAGTTGATGTTGGACTGCTCGGCGTTGCCGACCTGGCCGATCGTGGCGCGGCAGCGCACGTCGACCATGCGCACCTCGCCGGACGGCATGCGCAGCGTGGCGTACATGCCCTCCTTGGCGAGCAGCTGGATCTGCGCGCCGGCCGAACGCCCGAGCTTAGCGCCCCCGCCCGGCTTCAGCTCCACCGCGTGGACGAAGGTACCGGTCGGGATGTTGCGCAGCGGCAGGCAGTTGCCCACCTTGATGTCCGCACCCGGACCGTTCTCGATCCGGTCGCCCTGCTTGATCCCCGCCGGGGCGAGGATGTAGCGCTTCTCGCCGTCCGCGTAGTGCAGCAGCGCGATACGGGAGGTGCGGTTCGGGTCGTACTCGATGTGCGCGACCTTCGCCGGGATCCCGTCCTTGTCGTTCCTGCGGAAGTCGATGATCCGGTACGCACGCTTGTGGCCGCCGCCCTGGTGGCGAGCCGTCACGCGGCCGTGCGCGTTCCGTCCGCCCTTACTGTGCAGGGGGCGGAGCAGCGACTTCTCCGGTCGGCTGCGGGTGATCTCGGCGAAGTCCGAGACGCTCGCCCCGCGACGACCGGGCGTCGTCGGCTTGTATTTACGGATGCCCATCTTTTTCGTTCATCCCTGTTCGTGTTCGGTTACGACGCCTCTGGAACCCTGTGGAGGGCTGCTGCGTCGCGGCGAGGGCGCCGGGGTCCGGTGGCGGACCGGCGCTCCCCTGCGGGTCGTCCCCCGGCTCAGCCGACCGGGCCGAAGATGTCGATCCGGTCGCCCTCGGCGAGGGTGACGATCGCGCGCTTGGTGTCCGGGCGCTTGCCCTCACCGCGCCGGGTGCGCTTGCGCTTCCCCTTGCGGTTGATGGTGTTGACGCCCTTGACCTTGACGCCGAAGATCTTCTCGACGGCGATCTTCACCTGCGTCTTGTTCGCGTCCGGGTGGACCAGGAACGTGTACTTGTTGTACTCGTCGATCAGGCCGTAGCTCTTCTCAGAGATGACCGGCTTGATGATGATGTCGCGCGGGTCGGCGATCTTCTCCATTACTCGCTGTCCTTCCCGCTCTTGCTCAGCCGGGCCACGACCTTCTCATAGGCCGCCCGGGTGAAGACCACGTCCTCGTTGCACAGCACGTCGTAGGTGTTGAGCTGGCCGGCGTCCAGCAGGTGCACCTCCGGGACGTTGCGCAGGCTGAGCCAGGTGGTGCGGTCGCCCTCGTCCACCACGACCAGGACGGTCTTGGCCTGCGTGATCCGGCGCAGCGCGGCGAGCGCCTCCTTGGTCTTGGGGGTGTCGCCGGAGATCAGCTCGGTCACCACGTGGACGCGGCCCGCCTGGGCCCGGTCCGACAGCGCGCCGCGCAGCGCGGCGGCCTTCATCTTCTTCGGGGTGCGCTGGGCGTAGTCCCGCGGCACGGGGCCGTGGACGGTGCCACCGCCGGTGAACTGCGGCGCCCGGATCGAACCCTGCCGGGCCCGGCCGGTGCCCTTCTGCCGGTACGGCTTCTTACCACCACCGGAGACCTCGCCCCGGGTCTTGGTCTTGTGCGTGCCCTGCCGGCTCGCCGCGAGCTGCGCGACCACGACCTGGTGGATCAGCGGGACGTTCACCTTGGCGGCGAAGATGCTGTCCGGCAGCTCCACCGTGCCGGTCGTGGCGCCGCTGGCGTCCCGGACGTCGATCGTCGTCGTCACTTGGCCACGGCTCCCTTCTTGACAGCGGTGCGGATGAGGACGAGGCTCCCGTTCGGGCCGGGCACGGCACCCTTGACGAGGATGAGCCCCTTCTCCGCGTCGACCGCCTGCACCTTCAGGTTCTGCACGGTGGTACGGGCGTTGCCCTTGCGGCCCGCCATGCGCAGACCCTTGAACACGCGGCCGGGGGTGGCGCACGCGCCGATGGAGCCGGGCGAACGGTGCTTGCGCTGGGTACCGTGCGAGGCGGCCAGACCGCCGAAGCCGTGCCGCTTCATGACGCCGGCGAAGCCCTTGCCCTTGCTCCGGCCGGTGACGTCGACGTACTGACCGGGCTGGAAGATGTCGACGCGGATCTCCTGGCCGATCTGGTACTCGGCGGCGTCGTCGGTGCGGATCTCCGCGAAGTAGCGACGCGGAGTGATGTTGTGCTTGCGCAGGTAGTCACCGAGCGGCTTGTTGACCTTGCGCGGATCCACCTGCCCATAGCCGAGCTGGATGGCCGAGTAGCCGTCCCGCTCGGGAGTGCGGACGCGGGTGACCACGCACGGACCGGCCTCGACGACGGTGACCGGGACGACCCGGTTGTTCTCGTCGAAGACCTGGGTCATGCCGAGCTTCTTGCCCAGGACGCCCTTGATCTGCTTAGCCATGTCAGTGCGTTCCCTCAGAGCTTGATCGAGATGTCGACGCCCGCAGGCAGATCGAGCCGCATCAGCGAGTCGACCGTCTTCGGCGTCGGGTCGATGATGTCAATCAGCCGCTTGTGCGTGCGCATCTCGAAGTGCTCGCGGCTGTCCTTGTACTTGTGCGGCGAGCGGATGACGCAATACACGTTCTTCTCGGTCGGCAGCGGCACCGGGCCCGCGACCTTCGCTCCGGTCCGCGTCACCGTCTCAACGATCTTCTTGGCCGAGCTGTCGATGACCTCGTGGTCATAGGCCTTAAGCCGGATGCGGATCTTCTGTCCCGCCATAGTGGCCTCGGTGTCCTTCGCTGTCGTCCTGTAGAAGCTTCACGCGGTCTGATTGCCGCCGGTTGTTGTGAGTCGTCCTGCGGGCGGTGCCCCATGGCGCGCGATCCTGACGGGCGCCTCGGCGAGCCCGGCTCGGCCGTCTCTCCCATGGTTAGGCGGTCGGCCCCGGAATGGGGCCGACCGCCGCCCCGCGGTCGAACTACTTGATGATCTTGGTCACGTTGCCGGCGCCGACGGTACGGCCACCCTCACGGATCGCGAACTTGAGGCCCTCCTCCATCGCGACCGGCTGGATGAGCTCGACCCGCATCGTCGTGTTGTCGCCCGGCATGACCATCTCGACGCCCTCGGGCAGGTGAACCACACCGGTGACGTCGGTGGTCCGGAAGTAGAACTGCGGCCGGTAGTTGTTGAAGAACGGCGTGTGCCGGCCACCCTCGTCCTTGGCGAGGACGTAGACCTGCGCCTCGAACTCGGTGTGCGGGGTGGTCGTGCCCGGCTTGATGACACACTGGCCGCGCTCGACCTCCTCGCGCTTCACGCCACGGAGCAGCAGACCGACGTTGTCGCCGGCGCGGCCCTCGTCGAGGAGCTTGCGGAACATCTCCACGCTGGTGACGGTCGTGGTGAGGCTCTTGTCGCGGATACCGATGATCTCGACGGTGTCGTTGACCTTGACGATACCGCGCTCGATACGGCCGGTCACCACGGTACCGCGACCGGTGATCGAGAAGACGTCCTCGATCGGCATGAGGAACGGCTTGTCGATGTCGCGGGTCGGCTCCGGCACGTGCTCGTCGACCGCGTTCATGAGCTCGATGATCGAGTCGGCCCACTTCGGGTCGCCCTCGAGAGCCTTGAGCGCGGAGACGCGGATCACCGGCACCTCGTCGCCCGGGAAGTCCTGGGAGTTGAGCAGCTCGCGGACCTCGAGCTCGACGAGCTCCATGATCTCCTCGTCGTCGACCATGTCGGCCTTGTTGAGGGCGACGACGATGTACGGCACGCCGACCTGGCGGGCGAGGAGCACGTGCTCCTTGGTCTGCGGCATCGGGCCGTCGGTCGCGGCGACCACGAGGATGGCGCCGTCCATCTGGGCGGCACCGGTGATCATGTTCTTCACGTAGTCGGCGTGACCGGGGCAGTCGACGTGCGCGTAGTGCCGCTTCTCGGTCTGGTACTCGACGTGCGAGATGGAGATGGTGATACCGCGGGCCTTCTCCTCAGGCGCCTTGTCGATCTTGTCGAACGGGGTCGCCTCGTTCAGCTCCGGGTAACGGTCGTGGAGCACCTTGGTGATCGCCGCGGTCAGAGTGGTCTTGCCGTGGTCGATGTGCCCAATGGTGCCGATGTTCACGTGCGGCTTGGTCCGCTCGAACTTGGCCTTGGCCACTGGATCTGTCTCCTTAGAGATTTCTGACTGGACTTGCGCTGTTACGTCCGGCCCGGACGGTTACTCACTCGCCGCGGGCCTTCGCGACGATCTCCTTGGCGATGCCCTCCGGCACCTCCGCGTAGGAGTCGAACTGCATGCTGTAGACCGCCCGGCCCTGGGTCCTGCTGCGCAGGTCACCCACATACCCGAACATCTCTGACAGCGGGACCAAAGCGCGGATCACCTTCGCCCCTGCGCGGTCCTCCATGGCCTGGATCTGTCCCCGGCGGCCGTTGAGGTCGCCGATGACGTCGCCCATGTACTCCTCAGGGGTGGTGACCTCCACCGACATCACCGGCTCGAGCAGCACGGGCTCCGCCTTGCGGGCGGCCTCCTTGAAGGCCATGGAGCCGGCGATCTTGAAGGCCATCTCCGACGAGTCGACCTCGTGGTAGGCGCCGTCCTGCAGGGTCACCTTCACGCCGACCATCGGGTAGCCGGCGAGCACGCCGAACTCCGCGGCCTCCTGGGCGCCCGCGTCCACCGACGGGATGAACTCCCGCGGGATGCGTCCACCGGTAATGTTGTTCTGGAACTCGTAGCCGTCGTTGCCCTCGCCCAGCGGCTCAAGGTCGATGACCACCTTGGCGTACTGGCCGGCGCCACCGGTCTGCTTCTTGAAGGTGCACTCGACACCCTCCACCTTGCGGCGGATGGTCTCGCGGTACGCGACCTGGGGACGGCCGACGTTCGCCTCGACCTTGAACTCGCGGCGCATGCGGTCGATGATGATCTCGAGGTGGAGCTCGCCCATCCCCCAGATCACCGTCTGCCCGGTCTCCTCGTCGCGGCGGACCTGGAAGGACGGGTCCTCCTCGGCGAGGCGCTGGATCGCGGTCGACAGCTTCTCCTGGTCGGCCTTGGACTTGGGCTCGATCGCGACGTTGATCACCGGGGCCGGGAACGTCATCGACTCCAGAACCACCGGGTCGTTCATGTCGCAGAGCGTGTCACCCGTGGTGGTGTCCTTGAGGCCCATCACGGCGACGATCTGCCCGGCGGACGCCGACTGGCGCTCTTCGCGCTTGTTGGCGTGCATCTGGAAGATCTTGCCGATGCGCTCCTTCTTGCCCTTGACCGAGTTGTACACCTGCATGCCGTTCTCGAGCTTGCCGGAGTAGATCCGGATGTAGGTGAGACGGCCCAGGTGCTGGTCGCTCATGATCTTGAAGGCGAGCGCGGCGAACGGCTCGTTCGGGTCCGAGTGCCGCTCGATCACCTCGTCCTCGTTGCCGACCGCGTGACCCTTGATCGACGGGATGTCGGTCGGAGCCGGCAGGTAGTTGACGATCGCGTCGAGCAGCGGCTGCACGCCCTTGTTCTTGAACGCGCTGCCGCACAGCACCGGCGTCACCTTGTTGGCGATGGTGGCGCGCCGGATCGCCGCGATGAGCTGCTCCTCGGTGGGCTCGGTGCCCTCGAGGTAGAGCTCCATCAGCTCGTCGTCGTTCTCGGCGACCGTCTCGAGCAGCTTCTCGCGCCACTCGCGGGCGGCGTCGATGTGGTCGGCGTCGATGTCGATGGTGTCGTACATCTCGCCCTTGACCGCCTCGGGCCGCCACACCAGGGCCTTCATCTTGACCAGGTCGATGACGCCCCGGAAGTCGGCCTCGACGCCGAGCGGGAGCTGGATCGGCAGCGGCGTGGCGTTCAGCCGGGACACGATCATGTCGACGCAGCGGTGGAACTCCGCGCCGACCCGGTCCATCTTGTTCACGAAGCAGATGCGGGGCACGCCGTACCGGTCGGCCTGACGCCAGACCGTCTCGGACTGGGGCTCCACACCGGCGACGGCATCGAACACCGCGACCGCGCCGTCGAGGACGCGGAGCGAGCGCTCCACCTCGATGGTGAAGTCGACGTGGCCGGGCGTGTCGATGATGTTGATGGTGTGGCCGAGCCAGGAGCAGGTGGTCGCAGCGGAGGTGATGGTGATACCACGCTCCTGCTCCTGCTCCATCCAGTCCATGGTGGCCGAGCCCTCATGGGTCTCACCGATCTTGTAGTTGATGCCGGTGTAGAACAGGATGCGCTCGGTCGTCGTGGTCTTGCCCGCGTCGATATGGGCCATGATCCCGATGTTGCGGACCTTGGCCAGGTCAATTGCGGTCGTAGTGGCCACTTGTCTCGCGTCCTCGTCTCGTTGTTCTCACCCGGGCCGGCCAGGGCTTCGTCCCCGCCATTCCGGCTCGTGGCGCTACCAGCGGTAGTGGGCGAAGGCCTTGTTGGACTCGGCCATCTTGTGGGTGTCCTCGCGCCGCTTCACGCTGGCGCCGAGGCCGTTGCTCGCGTCGAGCAGCTCGTTCATCAGCCGCTCGGTCATCGTCTTCTCCCGGCGCTGCCGGGCGTACTGCACGATCCAGCGCAGCGCCAGCGTGGTGCTGCGAGCCGCACGCACCTCAACCGGGACCTGGTAGGTGGCGCCACCGACCCGGCGGCTGCGCACCTCGAGGGTCGGCTTCACGTTGTCGAGGGCCCGCTTCAGGGTGACGACCGGGTCGTTCCCGGTCTTCTCCCGGCAGCCCTCCAGAGCGCCGTACACGATGCGCTGCGCGAGCGAACGCTTGCCGTTCAGCAGCACCTTGTTGATGAGCGCGGTCACCAACGGCGAGCCGTACACCGGGTCCGCGACCAACTGACGGCGACCAGCGGGGCCTTTCCGCGGCATGTCAGCTCTTCTCCTTCTTCGCGCCGTAACGGCTGCGGGCCTGCTTGCGGTTGCGGACACCCTGGGTGTCCAGCGCACCGCGGATGATCTTGTAACGAACACCCGGCAGGTCCTTCACACGACCGCCGCGCACCAGCACGTTCGAGTGCTCCTGGAGGTTGTGGCCGACCCCGGGAATGTAGGCGGTCACCTCGATGCCATTGGAGAGCCGCACACGGGCCACCTTGCGGAGCGCCGAGTTCGGCTTCTTGGGGGTGGTGGTGTAGACGCGCGTGCAGACACCGCGCCGCTGCGGGCTCCCCTTGAGCGCCGGGGTCTTGGTCTTACTGACCTTTGCCTGGCGGCCCTTGCGGACCAGCTGCTGAATCGTGGGCACCGCGTCTCCGTTCGTGCATTCGCCGGTAGTTCGTTCTTGTGCTTTCGCAGGTGCTGCCGGTGTCGTGACCTGCAGGTTTGTGGTCTCCCCCGACCCCCGCGCTCGGGCGTGTCGCGGCAGTTGCCGACACGTCTGAACCGAGACCTGTCGAGCGGAGGAGGGACACACGGTGCTCGCCGGTCTCGTCAGACCGCGGCGAGCGCACGCATGCGAGCCCATGAACTCACGGGCACGAAGGAAAAGCCTACCCAGGGCTTCGCATCGCGTCAAAACGACGGTATCCGAGTGGATCCCGCCGTGTTGTGGTTCACCGCCGGCGCCCTTGAGGCACTCAATGGACACCGGACGTTATGGGCTCGGGTCAAGTGTAGCGGCACTCCGCCCCTCCCACACGCATTCGCACGCAACCCCCCGGCGTACAAATGGCGACATCCGGATAACGGAACACCGCCGCCGGCAAAAATCGCGGAGATCCGTGCCGCCCGGGCCGCCGGCGCCTCGCGCGGCCCGGGCGGCACGGCGGCGGCGCGCGTGCCCGCGCCCCGGCGGCAAAGACACCTATATAAAGACGTATGCAAACGGGAACGCCCGGCCCTGTGGCAGGGCCGGGCGTTCCGGACGCCGTCGCCGAACCCGGGCGGTCCGGCTCACGGATCAGCGGTTGTACTGACCGAAGTCGTACTCCTCCAGCGGCACGGCCTCGCCGGTGCCCGAGCCGAAGGTGTAGTCGGACGTCGAACCGTCGTAGCCGCCGACGGTGTACATCGCGGCCTTCGCCTCCTCGGTCGGCTCGACCCGGATGTTCCGGTACTGGGGCATGCCCGTGCCGGCCGGGATGAGCTTACCGATGATGACGTTCTCCTTCAGGCCGACCAGCTGGTCCGACTTGGCGTGGATCGCCGCGTCGGTGAGCACCCGGGTGGTCTCCTGGAAGGAGGCCGCCGACAGCCAGGACTCGGTCGCGAGCGACGCCTTGGTGATGCCCATGAGCACCGGGCGGCCGGACGCGGGCTGACCGCCCTGGGCGACCACCTCGCGGTTGATCTGCTCGAACTTCGGCCGCTCGACCAGCTCGCCGGGGAGCAGGTCGGTGTCGCCGGACTCGAGCACGTTCACCCGCTTGAGCATCTGGCGCACGATGATCTCGATGTGCTTGTCGTGGATCGAGACACCCTGCGACCGGTACACCTTCTGGACCTCGGCCACGACGTGCATCTGCACCGCCCGCGGACCGAGGATGCGCAGCACCTCGTTCGGGTTGACCGCACCGGCGACGAGCTGCTGGCCGACCTCGACGTGGTCGCCGTCGTTGACGAGCAGGCGGGCCCGCATCGAGACCGGGTAGGAGACCTCGTCCGAGCCGTCGTCCGGAACGATGACGATCTTCCGGCTCTTGTCGGTCTCCTCGATGCGCACCCGGCCGGAGGCCTCGCTGATCGGCGCGACACCCTTCGGCACCCGCGCCTCGAACAGCTCGGTGACACGCGGCAGACCGTGGGTGATGTCGGCACCCGCCACACCACCGGTGTGGAAGGTCCGCATGGTCAGCTGGGTACCCGGCTCACCGATCGACTGGGCGGCGATGATGCCGACCGCCTCGCCGACGTCGACGAGCTTGCCGGTCGCGAGCGAGCGGCCGTAGCACATCGCGCAGACGCCGATCTTCGACTCGCAGACCAGCGGGCTGCGCACCCGGACCTGCTCCACGCCGGCCTCGACCAGCGCGGTGACGATCGCGTCGTTGATGTCGATGCCCTTCGCCGCGATGAGCTTGCCGTCCACCACGACGTCCTCGGCGAGGATGCGCGCGTGGACGCTGTTCTCCACGGCCTCGGCCTTGACCAGGTTGCCCCGGTAGTCGCGCTCGGCCACGCGCAGCGGGATGGCCCGGTCGGTGCCGCAGTCGACCTCGCGGACGATGACGTCCTGCGCCACGTCGACCAGACGCCGGGTGAGGTAACCGGAGTCCGCGGTCCGCAGCGCGGTGTCGGCGAGACCCTTCCGCTGGCCGTGGGTGGAGACGAAGTACTCCAGCACCGACAGGCCCTCGCGGAACGAGGACTTGATCGGCCGCGGGATCGTCTCACCCTTGGTGTTCGACACCAGGCCACGGATGCCGGCGATCTGGCGGACCTGCATGAGGTTCCCTCGCGCACCGGACTGGACCATCATCCAGACCGGGTTGTTGCGCGGGAACGCCTTGGTCATGTCCTCGGTGACCTCGCTGGTCGCGTGGGTCCAGATCTCGATGAGCTCCTGGCGGCGCTCCTCGTCGGTGATCAGACCGCGCTCGTACTCACGCTGCACCTTGTCGGCGCGGCGCTCGTACTCCTCCATGATCTCGGCCTTGCGCGGCGGGGCCACGACGTCCTCGATCGCGATCGTGACGCCGGCCCGGGTCGCCCAGTGGAACCCGGCGTCCTTGAGCGCGTCGAGGGCCGCGGCGAGCTGCACCTTCGGGTACCGCTCGGCGAGCTCGTTGACGATCTGGGACAGCTGCTTCTTACCGACCTGCTGGTTGACGAAGTGGTAGTCGTCCGGCAGCGTCTCGTTGAACAGGCAGCGGCCGAGCGTGGTCTCGAGCGTGAACGGGTCGCCCGGCTGCCAGCCCTCGGGGGGCTGCCAGTCGCGCGGCGGGACCGCGTTGCGCATGCGGACCTTGATCTTGGCCTGCATGTCGAGCTCGCGCCGGTCGTACGCCATGAGCGCCTCGGCCACCGAGGAGAAGGCACGGCCCTCGCCGAGCGCGCCCTCCTCCATCGTGGTGAGCCAGTACAGGCCGATGACCATGTCCTGGGTGGGCATCGTCACCGGCTTGCCGTCCGCAGGCTTGAGGATGTTGTTCGTCGACAACATCAGGATGCGGGCCTCGGCCTGCGCCTCGGCGGACAGCGGTAGGTGCACCGCCATCTGGTCGCCGTCGAAGTCCGCGTTGAACGCGGTGCAGACCAGCGGGTGGATCTGGATCGCCTTGCCCTCGACCAGCTGCGGCTCGAACGCCTGGATGCCGAGGCGGTGCAGGGTCGGCGCCCGGTTGAGCAGCACCGGGTGCTCGGCGATCACCTCTTCGAGCACGTCCCACACGACCGGGCGGGCCCGCTCCACCATGCGCTTGGCCGACTTGATGTTCTGCGCGTGGTTCAGGTCGACCAGGCGCTTCATCACGAACGGCTTGAACAGCTCCAGCGCCATCTGCTTGGGCAGACCGCACTGGTGCAGCTTGAGCTGCGGGCCGACGACGATCACCGAACGGCCGGAGTAGTCGACACGCTTACCGAGCAGGTTCTGGCGGAACCGGCCCTGCTTACCCTTCAGCATGTCGGACAGCGACTTCAGCGGGCGGTTGCCCGGGCCGGTCACCGGACGGCCGCGGCGGCCGTTGTCGAACAGCGCGTCGACGGCCTCCTGCAGCATGCGCTTCTCGTTGTTGACGATGATCTCCGGCGCGCCGAGGTCGAGCAGCCTCTTCAGCCGGTTGTTCCGGTTGATCACCCGGCGGTAGAGGTCGTTGAGGTCGGAGGTCGCGAACCGGCCACCGTCGAGCTGCACCATGGGCCGCAGGTCCGGCGGGATCACCGGGATGCAGTCGAGCACCATGCCCATGGGCGAGTTGCGGGTGTTGAGGAACGCGGCCACGACCTTGAGCCGCTTGAGCGCGCGGGCCTTCTTCTGGCCCTTGCCGGTGCGGATGATCTCGCGCAGCTTCTCGGCCTCGGCCTCGAGGTCGAAGCTCTCCAGCCGCTCCTTGATCGCTTGGGCGCCCATGCCGCCGCGGAAGTAGCGGCCGAACCGGTCCTTCATCTCGCGGTAGAGCAGCTCGTCGCCCTCGAGGTCCTGGACCTTGAGGTTCTTGAACCGGGTCCAGACCTCCTCGAGGCGGTCGAGCTCGCGCTGCGCCCGCTCGCGGATCTGCCGCATCTCGCGGTCGGCGGCCTCGCGCACCTTACGGCGCTGGTCGCCCTTGGCGCCCTGGGCCTCCAGCTCGGCCAGGTCGGCCTCGAGCTTCTTCTGCCGGGCCTCGATCTCGGCGTCCCGCCGCTGCTCGATGTGCTGCCGCTCGACGGAGATCTTCGCCTCGAGCGACGGCAGGTCACGCTCGCGCGCCTCGGTGTCGACCCAGGTGATCATGTACGCCGCGAAGTAGATGACCTTCTCCAGGTCCTTCGGGGCGATGTCGAGCAGGTACCCGAGCCGGGACGGAACACCCTTGAAGTACCAGATGTGGGTCACCGGGGCGGCAAGCTCGATGTGGCCCATGCGCTCGCGGCGCACCTTGGCCCGGGTCACCTCGACGCCACAACGCTCACAGATGATGCCCTTGAACCGGACCCGCTTGTACTTGCCGCAGTAGCACTCCCAGTCCCGGGTCGGGCCGAAGATCTTCTCACAGAAGAGCCCGTCCTTCTCCGGCTTGAGGGTGCGGTAGTTGATGGTCTCCGGCTTCTTCACCTCGCCGTGCGACCACTGACGAATATCGTCGGCCGTGGCCAGGCCGATGCGAAGCTCGTCGAAGAAGTTGACGTCGAGCACTCTTGATATCCCCTCAGCTTCCAGATCAGGATCAGACTTCGTCGACGCTCATCGCACCTTCGTTGGGGCGGCGAGCCAGGTCGATGCCGAGTTCCTCCGCGGCGCGGAATACGTCCTCGTCGCTGTCACGCATCTGGAGGGTGACGCCGTCACTGGAGAGCACCTCCACGTTCAGGCACAGCGACTGCATCTCCTTCATCAGCACCTTGAAGGACTCGGGGATGCCCGGCTCGGGGATGTTCTCTCCCTTGACGAGCGCCTCGTAGACCTTCACCCGTCCCGGCACATCGTCGGACTTGATGGTGAGCAGCTCCTGCAGAGCGTAGGCCGCGCCGTACGCCTCCAGGGCCCACACCTCCATCTCACCGAACCGCTGGCCGCCGAACTG
>Ga0207870_100098_pt1 | contig 95100 bp, 86 predicted proteins | sample CeladaPassage60B_FD_187477 | JGI IMG/M metagenome (GOLD analysis project Ga0207870, IMG submission 187477) | Cellulose-adapted microbial communities from the Joint BioEnergy Institute, USA - Passage3 60B (SPAdes) (version 2) | ecosystem: Engineered > Bioreactor > Continuous culture > Unclassified... | reverse complement strand
TGTTTTGGCTGGACGGGACGCGGGAGGAGGCGGAGGTGGCGCGGCGGCTGAGGCGGCTGGTGCGGCTGCTTTCGCGGGTGCCGGAGGATCAGGTGGGGCCGCTTTTGGACTGGGTGAGCGCGGTGTTGGGGTCGCGGTTGCCGGCGGAGGAAGGGCCGGCGCTTTTGGGGCGGCTGAAGGAAGTGCGAAGCGGGAAGGAGGCGGAAGAAGTGGCGACGAATTTCGAGCGGATGCTGGACCGGTGGCTGGAGAAGACGGAGAGGCGGGGCTGGGAGAAAGGTTTGCAGGAAGGTCGCAAGAAAGGTCGGGAGGAAGGCCGCAAAGAAGGCCGCGAGGAAGGCCGGGTCGAGGGTTTGAGAGCGACGGCGGTTCGGCTAATGGCGGAAGGGATGGACGACGCGTTTATCGCGAGGGTGACGGGTCTTTCGTTCGACGAAATCGCGCGGCTGCGGCAAGCGGAACAGGCTTGGCAGAAATAAAAACGGCCGTTTACCCGCGTCGTCGACCGGACGACCGGACGCCGGCGTGCACGTCGATCCGCCCCGAACGTCAACCGGGCCGATCGCCGTCCGACGACCGCGACTTCAACGTAAGCAAGTAATGAACGAGCGCGTCCTGCTGTTCCCGTGTAAAACCGCCGGCGTCGTCCACCCAAAATTCGTGGCCGATACCCTCAACGTGGGCGCCCCGCAATTCCGGCGAACGGCGGTTGGCCTCGATCACTTCCCGCCACAGCCGTCGGTCGATCAAGGCCCTCAGGCTGTTCGCGGGGTCGACCGGGATGCCCTTCATCAGCGTGCCCGCGACGCCCAATTGAGTCCGCTCGTCCCGGCCGACCGCCACGCCGCCGTCGTGCAGATAGGGGGCGCTCCAGTAAAGACCGATCAATCCTTTCACTTTGTAACCGCCGGGCGAGTCGCCGCGGGCAAACGCCAGTTTGAATTGCTCCGGATCGAGGTGGCCGGTCGGCACCCGCAGCACCCGTGCGTCCGGCGGGATCGGCACGGGGGTGTCGGGCGCATAAATGGTAGTTACGTCCGCGAACTGGCGTTGCGTTTTTTTCAGCGCCGCGGCGCGGGCGGGTTCCGTCCCGATGACGTCGACGGGGATAATGCGGTGATCGGTGAACGCCTCTCCGGCGTGACAGCGAATGCATTGCGCCCGTCTGAACACCGCTTCGCCCATGCGCACCTTGACCGGGTCGGGGCTGATGGGCGCAGCCGGCGGCACGAGGGTGTTTTGCCACGCGGCCATGGCGTTGACCTGCTCGCCGACCCGGTACCCTTTCGTACCGGCGAACACGCCGTCGGGCGCCATCAGGCTCAGCATGGGAAACGTCGGCGGCTTGATCAGTTCGTTGACGCCCGGCACCCCCGGGGTGGGATCGATTTTGGCGAAAAAGGCGGACGGCTTAAGGCCGCTTGCCGGATCGTACCGATACCGGGGATCGGCCGCGTTCTGCAAAATGGTACCGATGTACACTTCCTTGTCGATGTCGAAAAGCGCCCGGCTCGCTTCGGCCTGCGCCAAGGGATCGGCGTTCTGCGCATGGACGTTGTTGCTGAACGCGCTCAGGCCGTGAAACGGTCCCGCCATCGCAAACCCGCTCCAACCGTAAGGATGGCCTCCTTTTGTGAAGCAGTCGGGAATTTGCGCGGGATCGTTTTTGAGTTCGATGGTGGAGTCGAAATTACCGGCAGGCCACTTGGCCAGATCGGCATCTACGGCCGCCTCCAGCTTGTCGGGGTCGGGCAACGAAACGGTTCTCCCGTCCGTCGTGCGCACCATTCTCTTCAATTCATGCTGCAACTGCCGAACCTGCTCATCCGACAGCCTTTGACCGGTATGCATAAAATAAGCGGCCGAATTGGTGGCCATGGCCAGGAGAAGACCGGCGTTTAGATCGGCGTTGGGCGCTCCTTCAACCACCATTTTCGTTTGCGGATCCACGGTCGCATGGCAGGCTGCGCAGGTGATCCCGACTTTCAGCTTTCCGTCGGCGTATTTCACGGGGAGTCCCAGCGGCACGTACGAACCTTTCGGCACATCGAGTCCGGTATCAATTTTTTGCCCCTTTTTGTACGTTTTCCCCCCGATCGTGATGTCCTCGGCCAATTCCACCTGCAGATTGTTCGTTCCTTTCCCCCGCAATTGGGCGACGGCCTTCATGATGTTGCGGATCTTGAACGGTCCGTCGACAATCCCCAGGATGTCGGTCAGGAATACCTCGTTCCCGAACGTTTCCTTGTAAAACTGGTTCCGGCCGAGTTTAAGCAACGCCCCATTGATTTCCACGGCTCCGTCTTCCGGACCGGGCGCGGCGTCCGTTCCCGCCTGCCGCGGTTTACCCGCATTTTCCACCGTGATCGTCTCGCCCCAAAGGTCGTATACCCGCCGCGTCCCTTGATCGCTCGACTGGTCGAAAAAGTCGGCTTGCCGGTTCATCACCTTTCGGGCGGGCGGCATGTAGGCGTACTCCGGCTCCGCAACATGAACCGCCAACAGAGCGGCGCCGACGACAGCGACCGCGCCCGACGCCCAAATTCGCCGCTTTCTTTTCATGTCCGTCGTCTGTCCCCCTGCTGCCGTTTTCAATTAGGTTGGGGGAAAAACGCGGATTTATTCGTCGACGCCCCGCCCCGGTTCGAATACTCTGCAAGTAGTCTTCGAAAAGAACGCCCGCGACCGACAAACGAAAGGAGCATGCCCGACATGAAACCGATCCCCGTCGAAGCCGTCCTGTTCGACCTACACGGCACGCTGGCCGTCCCCGCGCGGCGCAAAAGGCGCAAAACGGGTAGCGCGGCGGCGGCATACCGTCCCGTCGCCGGGGCCGCCGACGTCGTCCGCTCGCTCGCGGCCGACTGCCGCGTCGTCGTCGTGTCGGACGGCCGGCCGGACCGCGTCGCGGCGGCACTCGATTCGATCGGCCTGCTCGAAACCATCGGCCGCGACGCGATCGTGACGCCCGCCGACGCCGGCTTCCGCAAGCCGGACCCGCGGCTGTTCGCCGCCGCCTGCCGGACGGCCGGCGTCCCGCCGGACCGCGCCGTGATGGTCGGCGACTCGTGGGCGCGCGACGTCGCCGGCGCCCTTCGCGCCGGCCTGCACGCGGTCTGGTACCGGCCGTCTGGACGCCGAGACCGGCGCACCCCGCCGCCGCGGCCGTTTTGTACGCCTGGACGCCCGCGCGTCGCCGTGATCCGGTCGCTCGACGAACTGCCGGCGCTGCTCGTCCCCATAGGCCGGCGGCAAGCCTGAGCCGGCGAACGACCATCGGCGGACGTCGGCGGCAGTCGGTCGCCGTTTACTGATTCAAATCCGGACGCTCGCCGCGGACGAGATAGACGACGCTTTCGCCGAGGTTCGTCGCGTGATCGGCCATCCGTTCGAGATATCGGCTGACGAAACAAAGCAGCATCGCCTGGTTGATGGATTTCGGGTTTTCCACCATATAGGCGAACATTTCGCGCATGACCTGGCTGTGCAGCTGGTCGACCTCGTCGTCGAGCTGCGCCATTTTGTACGCCAGATCGACGTTTTCGTCGATATAGGCGGCGATGCTTTCCGCCGTCATCCGCCGAACGATCTCGGCCATGCGCGGGATGTCGATGAGCGGTTTGACGAGCGGCTGGCTGCCGATGCGAATCGTCACCTTCGCGATGTCGACGGCCAGGTCCGCCATCCGCTCGAGGTCGCCGGCCATTTTGAACGCTGCAAGAATGCGCCGCAAATCTTTGGCGACCGGCTGCTGCGTGGCGATCAGCCGACTGGCCGTCTCGTCGATCTCGACTTCCATCGCGTTGATGCGGACATCGCCGTCGACAACGCGGCGGGCGAGCTGCCCGTTCTGCGTCTTCAGCGACCGGACGGCGTCGTCGATCGCCTGCTCTACTTCCTTGCCCATCGCGACGAGCCGATCGCGCAGCTCGCCGAGCTCATCGTCGAATTGCGGGCGTCTGCTCGTGATCATCGATCGGTCCTCCCCATTTCGAAACCGGCGGCCGTCTTTAGCCGAACCGGCCGGTAATGTAGTCTTCGGTGCGCGGATCGCGCGGTCTGGAAAACAGCGTGCCCGTATCCGCGTACTCCACCAGCTCGCCGTGCAGAAAAAACGCCGTCCGATCCGAAATGCGCGCGGCCTGCTGCATGTTGTGCGTGACGATGACGATCGTATACGACCGCTTGAGCTCGCGGATCAGCTCTTCGATCTTCAGCGTCGAGATCGGATCGAGCGCCGACGTCGGTTCGTCCATCAGCAAAATCGACGGCTGGACTGCGAGCGCGCGCGCGATGCACAGCCGCTGCTGCTGCCCGCCGGACAAACCGTACGCCGAGCGGTGCAGATGGTCTTTCACCTCGTCCCAGAGCGCCGCCGCACGCAGGCTTTTTTCCACAATTTCGTCGAGTTCCGCCTTCTTGCGGACGCCGTGAATGCGCGGACCGAACGCGACATTATCGTAAACCGATTTCGGAAACGGCGTCGGCTGCTGAAACACCATGCCGACCTGCTTGCGCAGCAACTCAACGTGCACCTTCGGATCGTAAATGTCGACGCCGCCGATTTCGACTTTCCCCTCGATGCGGACGCCGGGAATCATGTCGTTCATCCGGTTGAGCGTGCGCAAAAGCGTCGACTTGCCGCAGCCGGACGGCCCGATCAGCGCCGTCACCGCGCGGCCGGGAACGTCCATCGAAACATTTTTCAGTGCGTGAAACGTGCCGTAATAGAGCTGCAAACCGCGGATGCGCACGATCGTTTCGTGGTCTTGTCGATTTTCCAAAACGCGTCCCCTCCCTGAAAAGCTAGCGGCGATACCGGTTCCGGTACCGGTCGCGCAGCGCGATCGCCAGTGCGTTCATGCCGAGCAGAAGGGCCAGCAGGACGATAATCGCCGCCGCCGCCAACTCCTGGAACTCAGCCTTCGGCAAAGCCGTCCAGCTGTAAATCTGGATCGGCAGCGCCGTGAACGAATCGAACAAATTGCGCGGCATGAACGCCACATACGTTACCGCGCCGATGACGATCAGCGGCGCCGTCTCGCCGATCGCGCGCGACAGCGCGAGAATGTTTCCCGTCAAAATCCCGGGCATCGCCGAGGGCAAGACGACACGGACGACCGTCTGCCACCGCGTCGCGCCGAGCGCAAGCGATGCGTGGCGAAGCCGGTCCGGCACCGCGCGGATCGCTTCCTGCGCGGCCACGATCATCGTCGGCAAGACGAGCAATGTCAGCGTCAGCGCCCCGGTCAAAAGCCCCCTCTTCAGATCGAGAAACCGGACGAACACGGTCAACCCGAGCATCCCATACACAATCGAGGGCACGCCGGCCAAATTGGCGATGTTCAACCGGATCAGCCGCGCCAGCCGCGAGTCCGGGCGCGCGTATTCCTCCAGGTAGACGGCCGTCGCGACGCCGACGACGAACGTCAGCGGCCCGGTCATCAGCATCAGCCAGAGCGTGCCGGCAAGCGCAGCTTTAATACCCGCCCGCTCGGGAATGCGCGACGCGAAATTCGTGAAAAATTCCGGCCGAAGCCAATGGACGCCCTGCCGAATCACCTGCACGAGAAGCAGCGCTAGGGCGATCAATCCGATCGTCGTCGCGGCGAAAAACAAAACGTGAAACAGCCGGTCGAGCCTTCGCTTCCGCTCGATTCGGCGAACGTCCCGAACATTTTCGACGATCATTGATATGCCTCCCTAAACTTGCGCGACAACCAGTCGGCGATCATATTCATCGCGAGCGTCATCACGAACAAAACGAAACCAACGGCGTAAATCGTCTGGTATTCCACCGAACCGAACCGCGTATCGCCGGTGCTTACCTGCACGATATACGCCGTCATCGCCTGAATGCTCTCCAGCGGGTTCAACGTCAACTGCGCGAGATTGCCCGCCGCCAGCGACACGATCATCGTTTCGCCGACGGCGCGCGACAGCCCGAGCACGAACGACGCGCCGACACCCGACGCCGCGGCCGGAACGACGACGCGCAGCGCCACCTCGAGCCGCGTCGCGCCGAGCGCGTAAGCGCCGTCGCGCAAGGGGCGCGGCACGGCCGCCATCGCGTCCTCGCTGAGCGAACAGACAATCGGAATAATCATGACGCCCATGACCAGACCCGCGCTCAGGGCGTTAAACATCTCCATGCCGGGAAATAAGCGCTGAAGCACCGGCGTCACGAACGTCACCGCGAAATAGCCGTAAACGACCGTCGGCACGCCGGCAAGCACTTCCAGTGCCGGCTTGACGAGCGCCCGAACGCGCGACGATGCGAACTCATTCAAATAAATCGCGCTTGCAAGTCCTACCGGCAACGAGACCGCCGTCGCGATCGCCGAAACGAGCAGCGTTCCCGCCACAAGCGGTGCGACACCGAAGTGCTGGTCGTGAAAAAGCGGCGTCCAGCGCGTGTCCGTCAAAAATTCGGCGACCGACACATGACGAAAAAACCCGAGCGATTCCACGACCAAGATCAGCACGATGCCGGCCGTCGTCGCAACCGACAAGACCGAAAAAAACAGCAAAACGCCCGGCATGAACCGGTCGGCGTTCCAGAAGGATCTTGATCTTTGAAATTTCACATGAAAGCCTCCTTTTTTTCAAAAAAGGCTTCTAAAAAGCGAATCCCGGGGCTTCTTGCACCGGAAGCCCCAGGACCCGTGAGAGGGGCGCGTCTGGCAAAGAATTATTTCAATTTTTCTAGATTTTTCTGATATTGGTCGTCCGGTAGTTTCACGTATCCAACTTCTTCGACGATCTTGCGGCCCTCCGGCCCGTTCAAAAACTCAAGGAACGCCTTGTAATGCGGTTGCGACAGCAAATTTTTGCGCGCGTACACGAAGATCGTCCGCGACAGCGGTTTATACGTGCCGTTCAGAATCGTGTCGTGCGTCGGTTCGACCGCCGGCGAATCCGGCTTTTCCTTGATTTTGACCGCGGTCAGTTTGTCCTTGTTTTCGACATAGTAGGCAAATCCGAAATAGCCGAGCGCGTATTCGTCGCCGGCGACGCCCTTGACCAGGACGTTGTCGTCTTCGGAGCCGACGTAGTCGGTTCGCGACGCCTTCGCCTTGCCGACGACCACTTCCGTGAAATAATCGAACGTGCCCGACTGCGTTCCCGGCCCGTACAGCTTGATCTCCTGGTCCGGCCAACCGGCGCGTACGTCGCTCCACTTGCGCACCTTGCTGTCGGGCTCCCAAATCTTTTTCAGTTCCTCAACGGTCATTTCCGTCGCCCACGTATTTTTCTTGTTGACAACGACGGTCAGCCCGTCGTAGGCGATCGGAAGTTCGATCAGTTCGTCGCCTTTAGCTTTGACCGCTTCCAGTTCTTCGGGTTTTGCGGGCCGCGACGCGTCCGCGATGTCGATTTCCAGGTTTCCGATTTTCTTAAATCCCGCGGACGATCCGGATTCGGCGACCGTGATGTTGACCCCCGGATGTTTTTTCATAAATTCTTCCGCCGCCGCCTGGGTAACCGGAAAGACGGTCGACGAACCGTCGATCCGGATTTCGCCGGACAGCGACGCTTCCGTTTTCGCGCTTCCTTGCGGTGAACCAGCCGGCGACGCGGCACCCGCTCCGCTGCTTTCCTGCTTTGCCCCGCCGCAGGCCGACAACACGAGTGCCAGGCCGAGCGCAACCGGCAACGACAGCCGGCCGAACATCCGTTTTTCCCGCAACTCCCACTGCTTCAACTTCGGATTCCTCCCCCATGAAAATTCGGTCTTTGCATCCGGTCTTTCGACCGGTTCCGCTTTCGAGTGTAACGGCGCCGTGTTTTCGCCGTCTCAACGTTTTGTTAACGCCGTGTAAAATTTGTCCGGTGCGTTTTAACGAGGCGATGACGTTCGTTTTACACGCCGCTTACGGCGATCGGATACGTTGGAGGTGAAAGGGGGATTGTCCGTGTTCAAACGCGGCTTGCGGATGCGCGATCGTCTCGTTTTTTCGTTTGCGGTCGTGCTGGTTCTGTTTCTGGCCGGTTCGGCCTACCTGGCGCGCGAATTGTCCGTCGTCCGGACCTTTCAAGAGGAAGAAAGACGACAGCAAAACCGGATGATGCTCGCCGAAGATCTGCAACAGACGGCGCTCGAGCTGAATCTGCTCTTGTCCGATTACTGGATTTCGCGCAATACCTCTCGACTCGAGCAGTTTGGACCGATCGCCGAACGGCTGAAAACACTCGTCGATGAGATCGGCGATACCGCAGCCACGCCGGACGAGCGCAAATGGAGAGCGCAACTACGCATTACGGCGGAAGAATTCGTCGGATTGTTCGAACGGACCGTCCATCAAATTCAGACCTTCTCCGATCCGGAACAGGCCGGTTTCTTGATGCGGCAGGCGTACACGCTGGCAGGAGCGCACCGGGATATGCTGTTCGAACTGTCCGAGAAATTCACCGCTTCTTACGCCGAAAGCGCCCGCCGCGCCCAGAACAGGACGGCGGACGCCCTGCGGCACGCCGTCTTCGTCGCCTGGTCGGTACCGTTTCTGACCGCGCTCATTGCCGCCGTCGCATCCGGTTGGCTCGTCCGCACGCTCATGCGACCGATCCGTTCCCTGATGCTGGCGGCCGCCCGGGTCGCCGACGGCGACCTCGCCCACCGTACCGACATCCACTCGGACGACGAGCTCGGGCAACTTTCCGGTCAGTTCGACCGGATGGCCGGCCGGCTGTCCGACTTGCTGTCGCGCGTTCACGGCGTCGCGGCGACGCTGGCGGAACACGCTGCAGCGTTCGACCGCTTTGCGGATTCGACGGCGAAAGCTCATGAAGAAATCGTCCGGGCGGTCGGCGAAATCGCATCCGGCGCCGAACGGCAGGCAATGGAAGCCGAACGCGGTTTCGAACAAGCGAAACGGACGGCGGAACAGGCGGAACGCCTGTTGGACAGCGCGGAACAGATGCGCCGCCTCGGTGAAGAAACCGCGCGCGCTTCCGTCGGAGGCAGAGCGGCGATCGCCGATCTGGAACTTGCGGCCGCGCGAACCGATGAAGCGCTGACAGCCCTGACGGAGGATCTGGAGCGACTGGTCGCGGATTCCGCCAACATCGGCAAAATCGTCTCCGCCATCTCCGGCATTTCGGCGCAAACCCATCTGCTCGCGCTCAACGCCTCGATCGAGGCGGCTCGCGCCGGGCCCGAGCACGCCGGCTTCGCCGTCATCGCGGACGAAGTGCGGAAACTGGCCGAAGAAACGACACAAGCCGCCAAAACGGTCGGCGAACAACTGCGCGGTCTGTCCCGCCGCATCGCGGACGCCCGCGCCGCGCTCGGCCGTCTGTCGGGCCGCGGCGCCGAACAGGCGGAACACCTGCGGCAAACGAAAACCGCCTTCGCCGCAGTCGAAGCCGCCATGGCGGAGCTGGCCGACCAGATCGACCGCATCCGCGAACAGATCGGCCGCACGTCCGAAGAGAACCGGTTGCAGCGGTCCGTCGCCGAAGCCGTCGCGAAACTGGCCGAAGCGGCCGTCGCCCATGCCGAGGAAGTCTCCTCGGCCGCCGCCTCCCAGCACGACGCCGTCCGCGAACTGGCCGGGCGCGCCGCCTCGCTGGCGGACCTGGCACGGACACTGTTTGCCGAAGTCGGCGTGTTCCGCTTGCGAAGCGGACGGACGGACGCCGGGACGGACGGCGAAAACGCCGCGGCCGCCGAAAAAGGCGAAAAAAAAGAAGGCGACCGCGCCTCCTGGCACAAAGCAGGAGCGCTCGCCTCCGATTTTCCGTCGTAACCGTGGAATCGTCACTGTTCGGGTTTCGCCGCCGACTCACCCTGAGGTCGCCGCTGGCAGGCCGGCGGCGGTCAAGCCGTCGCCCATTCCTCGCCGGAATCTTCCTCGGCCTGCGATTGTCGGGCTTCGCCGCCGACGCCGGGTTCGAGCACCCGAACCGAAATGCGCGAAATGCGCATGTGGTCCACCTCGTCGACGACAAACTCCATGCCGCCGTAGCGAACCGTCTGGTTCGGCCGCGGCGGCGACTCGACCTGCGCGTGAATCCAGCCGCCGATCGTGTCGTGCGTGTCGTTCGGCACGTCGGCGCCGAAATACGCATTGAAATCGTCGATCAACAGCAGGCCGTCGACCGAATACGTCCGCTCGTCGCGCTGCTCGATGGCGGGACGCGCCTCATCGAACTCGTCGTGGATTTCGCCGACGATCTCTTCCAGAATGTCCTCGACGGTGACCAACCCCGCCGTGCCTCCGTACTCGTCGATCAAAAGCGCCATTTCCGTGCGCTTTTTCTGCATCAGGCGCAAAAGTTCGCTGATCGACATCGAGTCGGGCACGGTGAGAAGCGGCCGGACGATCGCGCGAATGTCGGCGTTTTCCCCCGCCTTAAACAGATCCTTGATATGGACGTATCCGATGATGTGATCCTTGTCGGGGGCGCACACCGGATACCGCGTATGTCGCTCCGTCAACGCGATCCGCAGGTTTTCGGCGATCGGAACGTCGGCGTACAGGCACACCATCTCCGTCCGCGGCACCATCACTTCGCGAGCGTGCGTCTCCGAAAATTCAAAAATGTTATCGACGAATGTGAGCTCTGTTTTGTCGATGAGTCCGCTTTGATGGCTCTCTTTCAGCAAAATCCGGATTTCTTCCTCGGTATGGGCGGATTCGTGGCCGGATTCCGGCTCGATGCCCGCCCGCCGCAACATCCAGTTGGACAGACCGTTAAGCGCCCAGATGAACGGATACATGACGCGGTAAAACAGCACCATCGGAGCCGCAGACCAGAGCGTCACGCGTTCCGCCTGTCGGATCGCGAACGTTTTCGGCACCTGTTCGCCGAGCGTGATGTGCAGCAACGTGATCAGCGAAAACGCCACGACGAACGACGCCGTGTGCAACACCGGTTCCGGTACGCTTTTCGGCAGGATCGCCTGCAGCCACCGCGCGACGAACGGTTCGCCCACCCAGCCGAGCCCGAGCGACGCCAGCGTAATGCCGAGCTGGCAGGCGGACAGATACGCGTTCAGATTCCGGACGATCGACTTGGCGAACCTGGCGCGGACGTTGCCCTCCTGAACGAGTGCGTCGAGCCGCGTCGCGCGGATCTTAACGATCGCGAACTCAGCCGCGACGAAAAATCCGTTCAGGAACACCAGCAACAGCACCAGCGCCCATTGCGCCATCACGCCGATCCAACTGTAAGGCTCGCTGTCCAACGAAACCCCGCCGCGTTCCGGCGAACAACCGGCGGGTTCCACCTCCCCACCGTCTTTTGGAAGCCTTTCGCCGTCGCTTTGATTTCGATTATACCGGTAAGCCGAATTTCCCGTCAATTCCTGACGGCTTTCTCACCCGGTTGGCGGACGACCAGCTTGTAACCGACGCCGCGAATTGCTTCGATGCGGACGGATTCACCGTCGAGCTCGAGTTTCTTCCGCAAGGAACTGACGTGGACGTCGACCGTCCGCTGGCCGCCGACGTAGTCGAATCCCCAAACGGCGTTCATCAGGTCGTCGCGCGTGACGACGACGCCAGGCCGTTTGACGAGATAGAGCAACACATCGAACTCTTTCGGCCGAAGGGCGATCGGGCGGCCGCCGACCGTCACTTCGTATTTGTCCGGATAAATGCGCAAACCGCCGATCGCGACGACGTTCTCTTGTTCTTCAGCTCGTTCCGGTTCGACGCCCGACGCCCGCCGCAACACGGCGGCGATGCGCGCGAGCAGCTCGGCGACGCCGAACGGCTTCGTCACATAATCGTCCGCACCGAGCCGCAGACCCTGCACGATTTCCTTCTCCGCACCGCGGGCGGTCAAAATGACGACCGGCGTCCGGATGCCTTCGCTCCGCAGCCGCTCCAGCACCTCCATCCCGCCCATGCCGGGCAACATCAAATCCAGAACGATCAGGTCATACGCTCCTGAAAGCGCTTCCTGCAAACCTTCGCCGCCGTGATCGCGCACCTCGACGGCATAGCCTTCCTGCGCCAGATTGTAGGACAAAAGACGGGACAAGGTCGGTTCGTCCTCAATGACCAGCACGCGCCGCGACACGGATGCCGTTTCCCCCTCGCTGAAGAAAGCTTTTGAAAATATCGTATCAACCCCATGTTAACGTCGTGTTAAGATCACTGCAAAACCGGCAGCTCCAGCGTAAACGTCGAACCGACGCCGAGTTCACTTTCTACGGAAATCGTGCCGCCGTGCGCCTCGACGAGATGCCGAACGATCGACAGCCCGAGCCCCGTGCCGCCGGAAGCGCGCGACCTCGCCTTGTCGACGCGGTAAAACCGCTCGAAAATGCGCGGCAAATCCTGTTTCGGGATGCCGATACCGGTGTCCTCGACCGCGATGCGAACGCGGGAGGGTTCCTCGCCGTTTTCTCCGCCGCCTTCCCGGCTTTCCGCCCACTCCGCGCGCACGGACACCTTGCCGCCTTCCGGCGTATATTGGATGCCGTTCGACAACAGATTAAGCAAAATTTGACGTAGACGATCTTCATCGGCTTCTAGATAAATATCTTCCGGAATGTCGACTTCCAGTTCGATCCGCTTCGCCTCCGCCGCCGCGCGCATCAAGTCGACCGTCTCCCGGACGAACGGTGCGAGATGAACCGGCGAAAACCTGAGTTCGATCTGCCGCGACTCGATTTTGGACAGCTCGAGCAGATCGCCGATCAACCGGTTCAGTCGGTCGCTTTCGTCGAAAATGATTTTGAGGAACGCTCGGACCGCTTCCCGGTCGTCGATCGCGCCGGACAGAAGCGTCTCTGCAAAACCTTTTACCGCAGCGATCGGCGTTTTCAGCTCGTGCGACACGTTGGCGACGAATTCGCTGCGGATCTGTTCCAGCCGCCGGACGGCCGTCATGTCGTACAGAAACAGCAGCACGTCCCCAGCGCCTTCAAGCGGCACGAGCTGGACTTCGACGATGCGTTCCTGCTGCACGAACAGCCGAATTTCTTCGCGGATCGGTTCTCGCCTTTCCAAACACGTCCGCACGAGACGAACGAGTTCGGTCGAAGCCCGCCGCAGCTCCTCGAACGACCGACCTTCCCATTCCCGCGGCGACAGGCCGAGCATGCGTTCGGCCGACGGGTTGACGAGCGACAGCCGGCCGTCCGGGCCGACGAGCGCGACCCCGCCGGCCATCGCCGAAAGGACACTGTTCAGGCGCGCCTGTTCCTCCCTCGCCAGCCCGATCTGCCGCTCGAGCCGGTCCGCCATCGCGTCGAGTGTCCGCGCTACTTTGCCGATCTCGTCGTCCCGGCGAAATCGGAGCCGTCCGGAAAAATCCATCGCCGCCATCCGCTCGGCCGCGCGCGCGATCCGCTCGAGCGGACGGGTCAGCCCCCCCGCAACCCGCCACATGACGAACGCCGCGACGAGAAACGACACCGCAAAACCCGCCGCCAGGCCGAACCACAGGGCGCGCACCGATTCGGCCACTGAACCGAGCGGGAGCGAAAGCCGCACGAACCCGACCGGAGCCGCGACGGCGGCCGTGTCCCCCCTGATCGCCGCATTCCACGTATCACCGGCCGGGACGGCGACGGCAACGTACAGCATGTCCGCGTCCACCGTGTCGCTGTGCCGGATCGCGTATCCGATCCCCTCACGCCGCGCCGCAACGACTTCCGGGCGGTCGGCGTGGTTGTCCATCGAACGCGCGTCCGCATCGGAATCGCCGAGCACGACGCCGTCGGACCGGATCAAGGTGATGCGCGCGCCTGTCACCTGTTTCAGCTCCGCCGCCAGCCGCCCGAAACGATCCGACGGTTCGGCTGTCGGGAAATCCGTCCAGTTCACGCCGAGACCATCTGCGGTCATGATCAGCTTGCCTTCACGCGCCAGCGCGTCGCGCAGTTCGGCGATATGCGCCCGCTCCAGCAGTCTTGCCGCATACAGACCGGACGCAACCGTCGCTAACGCGAGCAAAGCGACCGAAACCGCCGTCAGCCGATGCCGGAACCGCATTCGTCAACCGACTCCCCGCAGTCGCCGTCCTTGCCACCGCCGCCGGACGAGCATATGCCACAACGTCGCCAGCGGCTGCTGGATCAGAATCGCCAGCACCACCGGTACCGCCGCCAGCGGCTCGAAATGCGCGGCCGCAAGCACGATGCCGAGCGAAATATTGCGCATTCCGCTTAAATAGCCAAGCGTCGACGCCGCCAGTTCCCGGCGGAACAGGCGTCCGGCCAACCAACCCGCCGCATAACCGATCGCGGCGATCAGCACGCACATCGGCACGACGGCGGCCGCCTCCGGCCGAAGTTCTCTGACCTGCGGCGCGATGACCGCCGCATTGACGGCTACGACCCCGGCGAACGCCAGCTTCGACAGCGGCAACGCCAGCGGCGCCGTCGCCGGCTTGATTTTGCCTTTCGTCCATTCGCACGCAAGCACGCCGAGCGCCGTCGGCAACACGACCATCAGCGCAAGATCGAGCGCCATCCCCCAGAACGAAAACCGAACCGTCTCACCGAACAGAAGCTCGATCGTCCACGGCACGACGATCGGGCTGAGAGCCGAGTCGAGCACGACGAACGCCAGCGCAAACGGCACAAAACCGTTCGACAGGCCGACCCACAAAATCGACGACACTCCCACGGGAATCGCCGCAAACAGCACAAGGCCGACCGTAAGCAGGGATCCGCTCCCGAATGCGGCGGATCCGACCGCATAGGCGACGGCCGGCACGAGCACGTGCACGGCCGCGAATACTGCCGCCAGCGTTCCCGGCATTGCGAGCGCGCGCCGGATGTCGACCAGCCGGCAATCCATCGCCATGACGAACGTCAGAAACGCGAACATCCACGGCACGGCTTCCGTCGCAGCCTTCAGCCAGGGCGACAGGAAAAAGCCCGCGACGAGCGTCGCCGGCACGATCAGAAACAGATAGCGCTCGAACGCGCGGTTGAACGCAAGCCCAGCTTCGCGCCACCGCGCATGAGAAGCAGGCGGAAACCCCGGCCCGCTTGCGCGCACGTCCTGTTGCGCGTCCGAAAGCTCCGATCCGTCCGTCCGCACGTCCGACTGTACGGCCGGGCGTTCGACGGAACGTCCGGCCAGACCTGCGGGCCGCGGCTCGACCGGTTCTATGGCCGGCTTTCCGTCGTAAGGCGCGGCGACATGGACGGCAGGATCGCCGACGTTTTTCCCGCTCACGTGAACACCGGCTCTTTCAGCTCGGCGAGCTTCGCCAGCGAATCTTTCTCCACATCGGCGTGCAGGCTGTTGCCGTGGGCGTCCATCGTCACGATCGCGGCAAACCCTTCGACGCGCAGATGCCACATCGCTTCCGGTATGCCGAATTCGAGAAAATCGACCCCTTCGACTTCCTTGATGCATTGCGCATAATATTGCGCTGCGCCGCCGATCGCGTTCAGATAAACCGCGCCGCATTCCTTCAGCGCGGCAAGCGTCTTGGCGCCCATGCCGCCTTTGCCGACGACCGCGCGGACGCCGAACTTGCGGATGATGTCGGCCTGGTAAGGCTCCTCGCGGATGCTCGTCGTCGGCCCCGCCGCCTTGACCGCCCAGCGCCCCTGTTCGTCCTTGACGACGACCGGCCCGCAGTGATAGATGACGCCGCCGCGCAGATCGACCGGCGAATCGTGATCGACCAAATATTTATGCAGCGCGTCGCGACCGGTATGCACGAGACCGTTCAGCACGACGACGTCTCCGACGCGAAGCTGCCGAACGTCTTCTTCCAACAGCGGCGCCGTCAGCACGAACGTGCGCCGATTTTCGCCCACAGCCGCAACGCCCTTCGCCGCCTGCCCGCCGACGGATTCGGCCGCCCCGGGCGCCATCGGCACGCTCTGCCCGCGCTCGTACAGCCACTCGACGATCGCACCGGTCGACGGATCGATCCGGACGCCCTGCCGGCGAAACGCCCAGCAGTTGTAGGCGACCGAGACGAAGAAACTCGCCGGCAGCCGGTTGGCCGCCGTAATCTTGCATCCGAGCAGCGTTACGTTGCCGCCGAACCCCATCGTGCCGACGCCGAGCCGGTTGGCCGCTTCCATCACGTATGCTTCCAGCTCCCGCAGCCTCGGGTCGGGGTTGACGTCGTCCACCGGACGAAGCAGCTGCTCTTTCGCCAGCTCGTACCCGGTCGTCCGGTCGCCGCCGATGCAAACGCCGATGAACCCTGCGCTGCAGCCCTGCCCCTGCGCCTGGTATACCGCGTGCAGGATGCACTTGCGCACGCCGTCCAGATCGCGGTTCGCACGGCCGAGACCCTCCAGCTCGCACGGCAGGCTGTACTGGATGTTCTTGTTCTCGCAGCCGCCGCCTTTTAAGAGCAGCCGCACCTCGACGTCGTCGCGTTCCCACTGTTCGAAATGAATGACGGGCGTACCGGGGCCGAGATTGTCGCCGCTGTTTTTACCCGTCAGCGAATCGACCGAATTCGGCCGGAGCTTGCCCTCCAGCGTCGCCTGCCGCACCGCCTCGCGGATGTCGCGTTTCATCTCAAGCTGGTTGGCGCCGACCGGACAGCGGACGAAAAACGTCGGCATTCCCGTGTCCTGGCAGATCGGCAACACGTCGCATTCGGCCATCGCGATATTTTCAGCGATCGTATCGAGCGCCAGCGCCGCCCGTGTGCCGGCATCTTCCCGCTCGCGCGCCGACCGGATCGCCCGCCGCACGTCGGCCGGCAAGTTCGTCGACGTCTCTACGACCAGTTCGTACATGCTCTGTCGGAAAAGGTTCATGCCGTCCCCCTCTTTCCTCACGTTCGACCCTTTACTTTTCATGATAACAGATTTGCGGCGGGGGTTCACGATATCCGCAGCCGGCCGACCCGTCGGCGTCCAAACCCGGCCACCGGTCGCCGTCACTCCTTCAACCCGATCGACGCCAGCGGACCGTCGCTCAGAATCCGGGTCACCATGCGGGCGATTTCGGCCGGAGGAAGCCGTCTTCCCGTCTCAAACCAATACGCCAAAAGGCCGAGATTGCCGGATACGACGTACGCGATCGCATAATCGCGGGGAACAAGAGCGCGATCGGTCTGCGGAAAGTTTTTTGAGAAATAGTCGGACATTTTGTTCTTCATGAATTCCTTGATTTGCATAAGAAAGGAGATATCCCCCTTCGGCCCGAACATGACCCGAAAAAAATCCGCGTGTTTGTCGATATATTCGAGAACCCGCAGGCTGACCGGATAAGGTTCGTTTTTCCTGGCGTATCGTTGAAGCTCGAACGGATCGATCCGGTCCAGCTCCTGTGCCAACCCATCGAGAACTTCCATCTTGTATTGATTCAGCATATCGGACGGATCGCGAAAGTGCAGATAAAACGTCCCCCGGTTGACGCCCGCCCGTTCGGTCAGTTCGCTGACCGTGACGCCTTCCATTCCTTTCTCTTCCATCAGTTCGAGCAAAGCTTTGTACAACCATTGCCTCGTCCTGGCTTTCCGGCGGTCCTGTTTTTTCATCGGTGCCCCTCCCGTCGACCGTGAAAATGAACAAAACGCAAGTTTCGTGTCGATTGCTGAACATTTCAAAAAAGAACTGATGATTGAAACACCGCGCAACTTCCATTATAATGAACAGCGCGATCATTAATCAACATCATGTCTATTAAATTAAGAGCAAAGGATAGGTGAGTTTCCATGCATTTGTTTCGACAACGGCTGTTATGGGCGAAAATTGCGGCCGTTTTCGCCGTGGTGGCGTTGTTCGGCCTGGCCATGATGGGATCGGTACTCGGAGCGACGCCCAAAGATTTGCCGGTCGCTCTGGTCGTGCTGGACCGGGGAGCCGAGCTTCCGGACGGGGGGCGTCTGGCGGCGGGAGAAACGATCCGGTCCAAACTCCAGGAAACAAAAGGAATCCCGCTGAAATGGCACGTTCTCCAGAGCGAGGCGGACGCCCGCCGGGGGATCGACCATCGGGACTATTACGGCGCACTGATCATTCCCGCGGATTTCAGCGCCGGCCTGTTGTCGCTGCAAACGGCCAACCCGAAGCCGGCAACCGTGACGATTTTGATCAACGAAGGGATGAATGCGCAGGCGGCCGCGGCGGTTCGGCAAATGTTGGGACAAATGATGATCCGCACGGCAAGTGCGATGCTGACCCCCTTTATGTTGCGCGAAGAAACGGCGCACCCCGTCGGCGCGAACAACGCAAGCGGCAACGCGCCGAACATGCTGACGCAGCTTTTGTGGATCGGCAGTCTGGTCGCAAGCATTTTCCTGTTCCTTGCCGCCCGGAAAGAACGACACGACGGTTCCGCCCCCTGGGCCGCGGTGCTTGCCCAGACGGCGGCCGGCCTTCTTCTCGCCGGCCTTGTATCGGCGTTTTTGCTGTGGACGGCGTCGTCGTGGTACGGCATGGAACTCCATAACGGGATGAAAGCGTGGCTGTTTCTCTGGCTGGCCGGATCCGCCTTTTTCCTCCTGCAAATTTCTTTGTTGAACTGGCTGGACCTCCCGGCCGTCGGCCTGCTGGTGCTGCTCTTTTTCTTCTCGATGCCGGTGATCAACCTGCCGCCGGAGTTTCTGCCGGAGGCGACGCGGCTCGGCGTGTACGTCTGGACGCCGTTTCGGTTCGTGTCGGAAGGGTTGCGCGATATTTTGTACTTCGGCGGAACGGACCGTTTAACCGACAGTTACGCCGTTTTAGGGTGGCTGGCGGGCGTATGCTTGGTCCTGGCAGCGGCGTCGGTATTCAGGACGTCGGTATTCAGAAAAGCCTGAGCCGCCCGGCGGGTTGGCGAAAGAGTCCGATCCTCGCGCTCCCGTTTTTGTGCTATAATGTTCCGGGAACGAGACCTGCGCCGCAGCCGGCCCGCGGACGGTCGCCCCGCCAGCGGCCGACGCCGAACGGCTGAACCTCCTGTGCGGCCGACGGCGACCGCACTTTTCGGCAGGCAGGACGAAAAACGCATGCGGCGGCGAGAAAGGGGATCGATGCGATGCCGCAGACCGCTGACGCCCCGGAACCGCAACAACCGCGGGAACCAGAGCAAAACCGGGCCGGCCTCCGAACGAACGCCGGCCCGGGCATCGACCCGCATCCCAACGCAAGCGCCGCTGGGGGCACCAACCTGGGCGACGATACCTCCGGCGCACCCGAACACGCGCGGCAAAACGGTTACCCCTTCTTCGCCTACATGTACCGATTGCGATACATCCGCCGCTGGAGCCTCATGCGCAGCGTCACGCGCGAAAACGTCGCCGAACACGCCTACCAGGTCGCGCTCCTGACGCACGCGCTCTGTACGATCGGAAACGAGCTGTTCGGCCGTTCGTACCCGACCGAACACGCCGTCGCGCTTGCGCTTTTTCACGACGCCACCGAAGTGTTCACCGGCGACATCCCGACCCCGGTAAAACACCACAACCGCGACATTTTGCGCCATTTCCGCGAAATCGAGCGCGAAGCCGCCGAACGGCTCGCCGGCATGGTGCCGGAACCGCTCCGCCGCGTCTATCGCCCGCTCATCGCCGGGGACACCGATCGCGATGACGTCCGGCGCATCCTGAAAGCGGCCGACCTGCTCGACGCCTACTTAAAATGCGTCACCGAACAGACCGCGGGCAACCGCGAATTTTCCGTCGCGCAAAAACAGATCGAGCAGGCCATGCGGGACATGGCGCTGCCCGAACTCGACTATTTTCTGCGGCAGTTTGCGCCGAGCTTTTCGCAGACGCTGGACGAAATGGCCAAATCCGAAAACGGCTCCGACCCGTCGTCCGACGCTTAAACTCCCGGCGCCGCCGACCGGCTGGCGCTCAGGCGGGCGCTCAGACTGCAGCCCGGCCGGCGCTCACCAGGCCGGTGTCGCTCGGACAGACGCTCCGCTCGGCCGGTGTTCGTCCGGACAGGCGCTCGCCCGAGCAGCCGCTCAAATGTCGGGAAACAACATCACGACAACCAGCAAAAAATACGTCGCCGCCGCCAGCCAGGCGAACATGCGCGCACGCCGTTCGACGGAAGCCGCTTGTTCCTCGTCGCGGTTTTCGGACGTTGCCTCCGGGGCGTGAACGGCCAGCTCGCGAAGCGGTTTCCCAAGCATTCCGGAAAATGCGAACAGCGCCAACACCAGAACGATCACCAGAATGATCCAGATCACCGAATAGTTGGCGCCATGCAGCATGTAGCCGCCCGACAACACCGCCGCAACCAGGACGTACTGGCCGACGCGGTTCAACCGTCCCACCACCTTCGCGACGACGCGCCGGACGGCCTCTTCCGCTTTCGCCCCCGGCAACAAAAACGGCGCGAGCAGATAAAAGCCCATCAGCACAGCTGATAATACATGCACGAACAACGCGATCCGATAAGTCAAGTCCATGCTTGCCTCGTTCCTTTCCGCACACGGGTCAAGATCAGTATACAGGATCAAGCACGGAAAAAACAAACCAAACGTTGCGGAAAAGACCTCAGCGCACGGCGATTTTGTCGTCGACCTCCGATCGAGCAAAAACCCCCGGGGATCGACGACAGCAAGAAAAGTGAAGAAAAAATGAGATTGGGGAAGTTTATCGAGGATGTAAGCGTTTTTTTGGCGATCGATATTATTGCGGAAAAGGCAGCAGGATTTTGGGCGAAGATGTCGAAATGTCAAATAGGGAAGCGGTGTTTTGGGGTTGGGATCGTACCTTGAAGGGATTGAAACAGTTGTGTTGAGGTTTTATCTACTTTATTATATAGGGGTTGGGATCGTACCTTGAAGGGATTGAAACCTTGGAGGTGGTGATTGGATCTCTGAATGGCATAAGCGTTGGGATCGTACCTTGAAGGGATTGAAACAGGCGCTCTATCAATCGCCCGATCTTCCCGAAACTTAGTTGGGATCGTACCTTGAAGGGATTGAAACACGGAGCTGCGCTGTACGTGCGGCTTCGTGGTCACGACGGTTGGGATCGTACCTTGAAGGGATTGAAACTTTTGACAAGGAAATGGTATGAATGCTTGGGGATTTTGGTTGGGATCGTACCTTGAAGGGATTGAAACGCCGCTTCGACAGCGGCAGGCCCACAGTGGTCCAGGTCGTTGGGATCGTACCTTGAAGGGATTGAAACTGCCGCCGTCCGGCGAAAGGACGGCGGCGGGGAATCAGTTGGGATCGTACCTTGAAGGGATTGAAACTTTCTTCGGCAGGCTCAAATAGGCCGATCCGGAGGCGTTGGGATCGTACCTTGAAGGGATTGAAACGGTGTATCCCTCGTCGAGGAGGGAGTGCAACAGATCGGTTGGGATCGTACCTTGAAGGGATTGAAACTTGTGGCAGTCCTGGCACAGCAGTTCGAGGTTCTCAGGTTGGGATCGTACCTTGAAGGGATTGAAACCTTCGCGCTCGCCCAACGAAACCGAACGCACGATCGTTGGGATCGTACCTTGAAGGGATTGAAACCGAGATGAGCGCGCTGACCGTGCGGCTCAATTGCTTTGTTGGGATCGTACCTTGAAGGGATTGAAACCTTCACATTTCGACGAAACATGAACGTCACCTCATTTGTTGGGATCGTACCTTGAAGGGATTGAAACCCTCCTCCGTCGTTCTGATTATAAAATACCACAACCGTTGGGATCGTACCTTGAAGGGATTGAAACTCAGGTGGACGAGGACCATACGGACTACCCGAACCGTTGGGATCGTACCTTGAAGGGATTGAAACGTCTCCACGCGGGCGAGTCGCTGGAGGATTTCGTTGTTGGGATCGTACCTTGAAGGGATTGAAACCCTCCTCCGTCGTTCTGATTATAAAATACCACAACCGTTGGGATCGTACCTTGAAGGGATTGAAACCGCTTTATCAATCCGCTGGAAATTTTGCACAGCGATGTTGGGATCGTACCTTGAAGGGATTGAAACTAACTCTTGGCGCTCTCGGGATGCTCCTGACAATGATGTTGGGATCGTACCTTGAAGGGATTGAAACCCCTTATGGCGTTTTTTGTGAGGGTGTATATGTGCTTGTTGGGATCGTACCTTGAAGGGATTGAAACGATGAATCGCTGAATTATGTAAGACAATTGCTTGAGTTGGGATCGTACCTTGAAGGGATTGAAACACTTTTGAATTGAATTATGACAAGGTGACGGCAATCAAGGCGTTGGGATCGTACCTTGAAGGGATTGAAACGCCACTCGACCAACGGGCCGTTGTCGCCGCCGTCCGGCGAGTTGGGATCGTACCTTGAAGGGATTGAAACGTGGATCGGATGCGGCTGCGGTTGCGGGCTTATCCCGCTAGTTGGGATCGTACCTTGAAGGGATTGAAACTCAATCCGGTATAGCGGCGGAACTTATTCGCGCCGCTGTGTTGGGATCGTACCTTGAAGGGATTGAAACGGGTTCAGGGGGCAAGCTATGCCGCTCAACCTGGTCAAGTTGGGATCGTACCTTGAAGGGATTGAAACATGGTATTACGCCAATGAACCACTGGAATTGGACGACGTTGGGATCGTACCTTGAAGGGATTGAAACCACTGCGATAAGCACAGCGGATGGACGCCGACCGGGTTGGGATCGTACCTTGAAGGGATTGAAACTCCTTCCTCACCATCTAGTAAATGCACGAAACGGATTATGGGTTTGATACAAGAAATCAAGAAATTTAGAATATACTCTGAGATCGAGAGATGATGATGATACCGGAGCGGTTTCGAGAAAGGTTGGACAGAGCGCGGGAAAACGCAAAAAAGGGAATCATTTACGATTCCGATCTTGTTAAAGGCTTGTTACTTGCTTATGCGTTAACAGACGAAGAAGCAGAACAAATCCGAAAAGAACTTGAAGCAGCAAGCATCAAATTGCCCGATTAATCTAATTCTCCCTCCCCATTTCATCCGCCTCACCTGTCTTCAAGAATCGGAGTATAAAATAATGTTGTCGCCTCCATCACGCACGTCACTCTTTCCGGCGAAAAACAGCACGACAGATATGGCCCAATCATCAGCAGTATCAACGCAGCATCTTCCGTACAGGGATCATCGAACGCCTGAACAGCGATCTTTCAACTCTTTCATCAGTGCATCCAATTCCGAACGCAAATGCTCCAGCTCTTCGTACAGCACCGATTGCCATCTTGCCAGATCCGAAGCCGAATAGACTCCTGAAACGATCCGTTTCCGCATCGCCTCTACATCGACGACATCGTCGATCCTGATCGACGTCTCGCCCGACTTGACGGCGAAAAAGACCGCCATGGTTTTATCCCCTTTCTTTGCAAGAAGGCTAAGGTTTCCTTTCTCCTCTTTCATTGTGCTCGACGTCGATTACGAAAGTGTTATCGGCGTGTGAGAAGATGATTAATTTTTTTGTTTCTTCCCGGGTGCGGTCATCGCCTGCAGGTGCGGCAATATGAGCGCAATCGAAAAGATGCGGATGAACGCGCGAGTCGGTACGTCCGCACCTGCACCGCGGCCTTTTTCTTTCCCCTACGAGCATTCCATACGTGACGGCTGAACGAAGTTCGCCTGGAAAATTTTTCTGGACATCCAACAAAAAGAATGGTATAATGAATGTTTTGATTCTTGGCAAGAAAAGAGGAGGGCATCATGACATCTTATCCAGAACAGGACGAACCGATGGAAGCCAGTTACTCGGAAGAACTCGTGGAGATGGCTTTCGATGCTTTTTTCAGCATGATTTGTTATCCGCTCTTCGGCACGACGATCGAGACGTTTTCCAGAAAGCATGCGAAATGGCTGGACTACGACGAGGTCTGCGAAGACGAGATCGCCGGCTTTAAGCCGTTTTACCTGCAATTCCGGAAGCCGTTCATGTATGAAGATTCGAGTTCCGCGACGATCGTGCGACAGAGAAAGAAGCTGTCGCTCAACACACATCCCCGCGCGCTCTTTTTCGACTTGCACGATCTCGGCAATCCCGCTTCCATCGAACAGCACAACCTGCTTTACCGGCTGCGGAGCCGTCTGAAGCGGCTGATGAACAGCGATGCAGCTTACGTTTGTCCGTTGTTCGTCAACCGTCTCGAATATCGCTTCACGCTTTTCGTATCGACGCTGGGAATCGGGCTGAAAACGCTGCCGAACCAGATTATTTTTGCGGAGCCGTCAAAAGAACTTCCAGGAAAATTTGAAAGTCACGTCTTTATCGACGTCGATGCCTCCAACAAGCCTTATTATACGATGGAATATCACGATGTTCCGTTCTCCGCTCATCATGTCTGCATTCCGCCTCACCGTTTGATGGAAAGACCAGAGGGCTGTTACAGTTTTTCGGATGCCGCAGACGACGTCTGTTTTCATGCGCAAAACGCTTTTTCGGAAGAAGGAGTCCCGCTCGGCAAATGGCTGGACCAGCTGTCGAAACAACTCGACAAGGAACCGCTTATAACCGCCCAAAACGCCGGAGAAAAGCTGAAAGCGCTTGTGTCCGCCGAGGATGACGCCGGTCCGATTCCGTATCCGGAACGTTTGCTCAAGATGGAAGACGGTCTGGCGGCATGGTTGGAATGGGGTAAGTTTTTGAGGGAAAATTACTCGATCCACCAATTTTTCTTTGTCGTCTGGCAATGAAGTCGGCACCCCGCCGCGCGGTTTCGGCGCGTTTTACGTTTGCCCTTGCCGGCCCTGCAATCAGACCTGTAATTGGACCGGCTGTCGTATCGGCCGTCGAACCAACCGTCGGACCGGGAACGGTCGTCGGACCTGAGGCGGACCGGCAAGGGCTTTTTTTCACGTACTGTTTGCCGCCGTTTTCTCCAGTGCGCGGATCGACCGGAACCCGTAGGTCACGGCGGCCATCGCGACGACCAGCAGGCCGGCGATGACGAACAGAAACCCGATGCCCCGCTCCGGCCCGACGCCGACGAGCCGGCCGACGGAGGACGCCAGCAGGCCGCCCTCCTCCAGCAGCGGATTGAACACGTGGTCGGCGAGCGGCCCCGCTATGGCGTAAGCCGCGATAAACCCAAGCTGCGACAAGACGCCGACCATTCCCCATACTCGTCCCTGCTTTTCGTTCGGAATGTTGCGGCGGACAAGCACGTCGGCGCTCATGTTCACGAACGGCAGCGCGCTCAGAAACAGAAACCCGCCGGCAATGATCGCATACGTGTTCGTCGTCAGGCCCATCAGCGCCATCGCCAGCCCGGCGACCGTCAGACCGACGGCGAGAATGCCCGCATACCGCCTGCCCACGCTGATCATCCCGATCAACAGGCTGCTGGCCAGCATGCCGACGGCGCTCACCGACTGGATCGCCCCCAACGTCCGGGCGTCGGCGAACGACAGCACCATCGGCGCGATCAACGTCTGCAAAAAGCCCAGGAAAAACGTCACGGCCGAAATCATGAAAATCAGCAACGCAACGCCCCGGCGCGACGCGATCGCCCGCCAACCTTCCCGCAAATCCGCCGTCCAGGAACCGTCCGAATCGTCCCGCCGCCCGGGTTTCATCCGCTCCCGAACGACCAATACGGCCAACACGGCGAACAGGAATGTGCCGATATCGATCGCCAACACCGTTTCGACGTTCGTGGCACTGAGAAGCAGCCCGGCCAGAAACGGGGAAAACAGAAACTTCGACGATTCCGCCAGCTAGACGAAAGCGCTTCCTTTCGAATACTGATCCTCGGTCAGAAGATCAGTCGCCGAAGCCGGCTAGCACCCCGCCGATCGGCCGCAGCAAAATCGACGGCAGAAACGACATCAGCGTGATCAACGCGACGGCCGTGGCGGCGTTCGTCCGCTCGAACGCGTAGACCGCCAGCGCATACGCGGTCAGGCCGCTGCCGACCACCGACACGAGCTGGCCGGACCAGACGACAAGGAATTTACCGAATGATTGGTCTTGACCCGCCGCCCTTGCCTCTTCCGCAGTCACAAAAAGCGCTCCTTCCGCGAAAACCGCCACCATCCCGCCGCCAGAAACGCCGCGCCCATCGCCGCGAGCGCCGCGGCCGGCCGCCACACGTCTGCGAGCCCGCCGCCGTACACAAGCAGCGCCGTAAAGCCGTCCATCGCCCACGCCGTCACCGTGACGTGCGCCGCCTTCTGCATCCATTCCGGCTCGATGTAGAGCGGCCACCACGAACCACCGAGCGCCGACATCGTCAGCACGACGAGAATCGACACGCCGTTGGCCTGCGCGCGCGTCTTACAAAGCGAGGCGAGCAGCATCGCCAGCCCCGTCGCCGCAAACGCCGTGCAGACGATCATCAGGATCAGCCCGGCGATGCTCTCGCCGAGCCGCATGCCGAACAGCAGCCGGCCCGCCGCAAATAGCACCGCGCTTTGCACCAGCGCCGTCAAAAAATTGGACAGCGCCTTGCCGCCGAGAATGTCCGCCGCCGACACCGGCAGCGTCCGCAGCTTGCGCAAGGTGCCGTTTTCCCTCTCTTCCAGCAGAGCGACGGCGCCCATCGTCGTGCCGAGCAACATGAACATGACGGCGTAACCCGGCACGTTCGCCTCAAAAGGCGTCGGGCGTTCGCCGCTCGCGTCGACCGGCACTTCCTGCACGACCTCGACCGGCGGCAGCCGCTGGCCCGAACGCGCAAGCGCCAGTTGCGTCGCCAATTGCGTCATCGTCTGGTGGACGACCGACGGGATCACCCGATCGGACGGATCGCTAAGTACGATCAGTTTCGCCGGTTCGCCTTTCGCCAGCGCGTCCGAAAAACCGTTCGGGATCACAACCGCCGCTTTCGTGTCCTTCAGCAGCTGTTTCGCCTTGTCGCGCGTCATCTGCGCTTGCCCGCCCTCGTCGCCCTCATACGTCGTCAGTACGCGAAACGCACCGATGCCGCTTAGCGCATCCACCAACGCCCGCGCCGCTTCTCCGTCGTCCTCGAGCACGACCGGAAGATCGAACGGCCTCGCCTCGTTCGCAAAAACGCCGGACAGCGCAAAGCTCGCCACCGCGATGATGACGATCGGCGTGATGAACAAAAACACAAGTCCCGGCACGTCGCGCATCAAAAGCCGCAAATCTTTCACCGCCAGATGCCAGACTTTGGCCATCCCTCTCGCAACCTCCCGCACACCCGCGATAGATTGAAAAAAAACGACCGGCCGATGCCCGTCGCTGCCTTCAGGGCTTCGGCCGCTACTCGTCCCGCAATGATTTGCCCGTCAGCCGCAAAAAAACGGTTTCCAGATCGGCTTCCCGCACGGCGAACGATTCGACGGCGACACCCGAGCGTTTCACGGCCGCAATCGCGCGCTCCGGCGAATCAAGCGGATCATCCGCGCGGACGACCCACCGGTTCTCCGCAAACGTAACCGCTTCCGCACCGAACGTATCCTTCAACACGTCGCCGAGCCGTTCGACGTCTTCTTCATGCGCGGGCCGCACCTCGATCCGCCTGCCGCCGTGGCGCGCCAGCAGCGCGTCCGTCCGGTCGAGATCGAGAATGCGGCCCTTGTCGTAAATCGCGACGCGGTCGCAAAGCGTCTCGGCCTCTTCCATGTAATGCGTCGTGTAGACGACCGTCATGCCGTATTTGGCGACGAGCCGTCGCACGCATTCGAAAATGTGCCGGCGCGATTGCGGATCGACGCCGACGGTCGGCTCGTCGAGAAACAGCACCTGCGGCCGATTGAGCAGTCCGACGGCGAGATTAAGCCGCCGCTTCATGCCGCCGGAAAACGTCGACACCCGCCGTCCGGCCCATTCGCGCAGTCCCGCGACGTCGAGCGCCTCTTCGATTCGACGGCGTTTGGTTTCACCGCGAAGACCATATAAGCTTGCAAAAAAATCCAGATTTTCTTTCGCCGTCAGTCCGCCGTAGAGCGCCAAATCCTGCGGGACCAGGCTGGCGACCCGCCGCACCTGTTCGGCTTCCGTCCGGATATCGTATCCGCAAACGCTGGCGGAACCGGTGTCCGGCGTCAAAATTGTGGTCAGCATGGAAATCAGCGTCGTTTTGCCGGCGCCGTTCGGGCCGAGCAGGCCGAAAATTTCGCCTCGCCGGACTTCGAGATCGACGCCGTCGACCGCCCGGACGTCGCCGAACGCTTTGACGAGACCGTTGGCCTGAATGACCGTTTCCCCGTTCAAACCGGTTTCATCCTTTCCTGAAAGGGTCGCCTTCATTTTACCATAGCCGTCGGTATGCATAAACCGGACCGCGGGCGGGCATCCTACCGTCCGCAAGGCCGAAAACCGCCTAGCCGGAGGGACCGGAACATGGCCAGACGCAATCGTCGTCCGCTCATTCCGGAAGCCGAGCATTCGCTTGACCGCCTGAAAGTCGGCGTCATGGCGCGCGAAGGGCTGCCCGTCGATCCGGACCGCCCGGACAGCGTCAAGTACGAAGTCGCCAAAGAACTCGGCATTCCTCTCAAGCCTGGTCATAACGGCGATCTGACCGCCAAGCAGGCGGGCAAAATCGGGGGACAGATTGGCGGGAAAATGGTGCGTGAAATGATCCGGCTCGCCCAGGCCCAGCTGGCCGACCGGCAAGGGCCGTAAAAGCCGACCGTAAATGGAAGGCCTCGACCCCCCGCCCGCCCGCGACCGTCAACGCGGGCGGGCGGGGTCGATCACCTGCTCGACGTCGAACAGCGGCTTCAGCCGTTCGCGCTGGTCGCGGAAGGCGATGCCGTCGATGTGGCGGCGGTCCATCATGACCGCCTCATCCGTCGTTTTCAGATAAGGCGCCGGGCCGACCGAACAAAGCATGCGAAAGCCGAACTCCGTCAACATCCGAAATTTGTCGCCGCCGGTTTCCGGCCGGCTGCCGTAAGGATAAATATAGATCGCCGTCGGGCCGACGATCGGCTCGACTTCCCGTTTCCAGCGCTCCGTGTCGCTTTTGAGCCGGTCGAGCGACACTTTTCTTGCGTCGAGATGGCCGTAACCATGCGACGCGAAGACCCAGCCGGTCTCCTTCAGCCTGCGGACGACCGGTTCGGCCGCCGACCGTTCCCGTTCCCGCTGCGGCGAGTCCGCCTGTGTGCGATAACCGAGCACGCCCTCGTACCCCGTCAACGCGATCACGCCTTTCGCCCCGCCGACGGAAAAATCGGGATGCATTTCGACAAAATGATCGACGATCGGCACGATTTCGATTTCCCGGGAAATGACCTCGTTGCCCGAGCGGTCGCGGTACAGGGCGGCGACACGGCCGGTGTCGTCGAGAACGAGCCGGGAAGCGTTGCCGTTTTGCAACATATAGTCGTAATAATTGAGATCGTCGACGGAAAGCACGAGCGGCTTCTTACCGGCAGGAACGAGCGGAATTTTCAGCGCGACGACCGTCCGGCCGTTTTCTTCCCGGACGTCGAACAGCGTCCGGATGTCGACCAGCACATAGCCGCGTTCATACAGCGACTGCAGGATGCGGCGAAATTCGTAAACCGTCACGAACCAGTCGTCATATCCTTTCGACATGCGATCGCCGTCGAACGCCCGCGCGGGGTCGACGATCAACGGATGGAAAAAGATGTGTTCCACCGGTCCGGCATACGGCACAAGGCCGGACGGCGCCGCAGACGGCTTCGGTCCCGGCTGTTCTCCCGTCGCCGACGGCGCCGAAGCGTCTGCCGACGGTGTTACGCTCGGCGATGCGGGAGTCGGCCTCACTGCCGCTCCGTCGGACGCCGCGACTGTCGCCGGAGGTGTGGTCGACTGTTCCGTCATCGCAGATGGCGCGGTCGAATAAACGCCTGAACCGACGGGCTGCCCGCATCCGGCAGCCGATATCGCCAACGCCGTCACCCATACACACATGACCGCCGCCCGCCGGCGGCCCGAATTCGATCGCATTCGACATCCCCCGCCTGAATTCGCCTTCACTTATTCGACGAAACAGACGGGAAACAAGTTGATGTTTTGGTCCGACAAAATCCGGCCGGCGCTCGGGTCACTTACGATTTGATTTTATCTTTGTATTTATTCATGACTTGCTCATGCAGTTGACTCAATTGCTTGTTTTTGCGCTTGATATCCTTTTCATATCGATCGCGATCGTCCACATTATGCTTTCCTTGATTAATGGCGATGATCGAGTAAGCCCCAATATTGGTATTTTTAAGAAATAAAATATATTTTAACCCAGGGATCATCGGGGTATAATCTTCATTTGCCAAAATAAACTTCTCCCCGTTTTCTTCAAAAAATACGGCTGCAGGCTGAATGACGGTGACTTCCGGACCTTCATGGCCCCCTTTTAGAACTTGGCTTATTTGGAAAGGAGTTAATGAATAGAAATCGGCAACGCGATGATCGATTTCGGAAGTCCTTTTTGCGCTTTCTTCAATGTCGAGAAGGGGTTTACCGACAACAACGAGATCGGCATATTCAAATAGTTCATCAACGTTATTCCAAATAGCATAATTACTTTCTACAAATCGGATTGGTAGGTTAATATCCTTGTGATGATTTTTGTTCAATTTTGATAAGTAAAGGTAAAATCCCATTAACACTACCAGTGAAGTACAAATAATTACAATGTGTCTTTTTGATGAAAATTTCATTATTATTGCCCCCATTTCTGGCGAAGATGATCTTTATCAATCGGCTGAGGTCCAATCGCTTGCTTGCCGCTTTTCATAACCGAGCTCGTTGATAAATCATTCGTGTGTGCCAAGCTTAAAGCGTGGCCAAATTCATGAGTAAAGTTTGAAATCTTCTCGGCTTGCGAAAATTTATATGCTGTCATTTGATTTTCATACCCGTATAACTCCACATAACTCCATGTATTACATGCACATGAATCATAAACATAAGAATATTCTGGAGTTTTAAAGTAATATGGTCTTATCTCTCCAAATAAACCATTCTTAACTGTATCCACAACATAAACAATAACATCATATGAACCCGCATTAGTTTCTACTACCTTTACTTTGGTAGATATGTTATTCCAATTATTTGATGCCGGTTTAATGATGGCATCTTTATAATTGGAAGACACAGTGCTGCTGACTTTGAAGGTAAGGTTCGAAATCCTCGAATTACTGAATCCACCTGTAAATAAATGTAATGCGTCTGCATAACTATTCCTTTGAGAAATATATAAGCTTAATAAAATTATGACGGTTAATTTTCTGTAAATCATAACCTAATCTGCTTTCTCTTTTTTAAAATGAAAAGAATTTTACTACCATTGTGTTTATCATACTAAACCCACCACCCACCTCCTGAAACTCATGCCCAAAAGATGATGATAACACGTCTGTTGAATTCCAAAATTAAGTATACTTAATTTTCTTTCTCTTTTTCATCAATAAGCTTAATATAGTTTTTAGAAAAGGAATAAACAGTCACATAAAGTAAATAACATACAATAATCCTACGAATAAAGCGAACGCAACCATACCACGAACAACGCCTATTTTCTTATGCACCACTATAGTCCCAAGTCTTGCATCCCACGGAGCAATCTTATTTCTATTTAAATATCCATATGACCTAAACATAAATACGATATTTAATAAAGGCACTCCTCCTGCAGCTCCTTCAAACAACGCGAAAGTGCTCCGTTTTAACGCCATCGTGTAAGGAAGTTTAGCTCCATCAGTAGTAATCACTCTAATATTTAATATCCACTTCCCAAATGTAGTCTCATGAGTAGAAATGAAATAAGCTTCAACAGGTATCCATATCACTGCACCAAGAAAAGACAATAAAACACGAAAATTGGATATATAATTAAACGCATTCCCTGGAAATAAAATGAGGAAAACACCAATAGATATAAATCCAAAAATAATCCCCCAAATCATCCAGTCAATTATTTTAGCAAAAAATCGTATCCACGGACGTGGAAAAATAGTTCCTTCGTGGACCATTTTTTTGCTCTTTTCTGATTTCTTCCTTTTCAATTGTTCGTTTATCCATAACGTAAAATCTGTAAATTCTTCTCTGGAGACTTCATCTTCCCCAGTGGTTTTAGCACCATAACTTCGAAATTTCTTCAGCTCTTCATCATATCTTTGTCTGAGAAAGGGATCTCGGAGAACCCTATATGCCTCATTTAACTGTACCATCATTTCATGATTTCCACCCTTATCTGGATGATAAATGTGTACCAATTTTTTATAAGCAGCTTCTATCACTTCCTGACTTGCATTGGGACTTACTTGAAGTATTTCATAGTAATTAATAATCATTTTCGCACCCCCATTAATAAACTTCGGATTTTTTATTCCCCTTATTCTCTAAATCTTTTATTTTTTATCTCAATATGGATACATTTACTATTTCTTATTAATTTCCAAATCCTTTTATTGAATATCCTAACTCCAAGAATCTTTGCTCTAACTCTTGACTCATTTCATTAATTACTGATTCATTTTTTTCCTTAAGCGACCGCACTGATTCTAATTCTTTCTTTAATTTATTCCACTTAATAAAATATTCAACGTTTTCTCTCTTAGTAATTAATTTCAAAATAATTCTATATGACACATTTCCACAAAAATATATAATAATATTAATAAACTCGTCTATGTCGTTGTCGACATCTAGCCCCCACTCTAATAGTTTCTTTTTAATATTTTCATCTCCTGCTATGCATTTTCTTGCTTTTTGAATATTTCTCTCAATACTTTCCGACTCTTTAAAAAGATCTTTAAGAGAAAGAGGTTTACTGTTTCGTAAATTTTGCCACTCCAACTCATATGCTAATTCAACATCTTTCGGCACAACACCTAATTTCGCAAGTTGATTAAGCACAATCCTATCAGAAATTGGGGTTAATAAAAACCATAAGAGACCAGATATTATAAAAGAAACGAATCCAAATCGTACCCATATTAAAATAAGACATAATAAGGATATAATTCCTCCTATAAAAACCAATAAATCTCGCTTTGTTCCCTTCCCGAATGTACCCAAAGAAATTGAAAATTTTGATAAGAATGCTATCAAAAATAAACACCACCACAAAATTGATGTTAAAAATGAAAACATTTTATCCACTCCCTTGAATAAGATTACAATGGAATTAACCGAGATCTATACCAGTACTTGACTGAAGAACCTCCCCCGGACGAGCACCCGTGTCCAATTGAAAAAGAATGAGCGCATAATCACGAAGGCCAGCATAAGTTCTTTTATTTGGCAACATTAAGGCTTCCTTTGTTTTTGCGCTTTTTGATACTATCCACCGGGTTTTTCGTGAGATATCCTTCCTGGACGCACCAGGAGAAGAACGCTTTGAGATACTCCCTCCACAAGTTATAATGCGAGGAAGACTTGCCTTGAAGCGAAGCAAAGTGATAAACCACTGCCTTTTTCAAGGCGTTGTAGTCCGGCCATGCCGTGGGGAATTCCTCGAAAAAACGCGACACATGCTTGCGATAATCCACGATGGTTCGGGGAGCGCGACCTTCTGCCTATTCGCAGAGAAGAAATTCCTGAAATGCGGCTTGCCAAGCACGGGGCATCACTTTTCCCTCTACATGAAGCCGCTGTTGCTGAAGTGAACCAAAACGGTCTTTCATTATAACAACACCAACGGTGTGAAAGGACCTTTGGGGGGAGAGCTGTTGCCATGAAGAAGCAAGTTCCGTTGTGCAACAAGCATACCCGCCCGTTTACGGAGAGGGTGGGATTCGAACCCACGTGGGCTTGACGCCCCAACGGTTTTCAAGACCGCCCCGTTATGACCACTTCGGTACCTCTCCGTGAAATCCGCGTGTATACAAGGCTTTCAGCACCTTTTCCCGTTTCGGCTCACCTTTCAGCAACAACGGTCTTTCAGTCCCGTTACTTATGATACAATCAGGCAAATATTCTTGGCAAGACCCCGAGGAGAGCAAATACAAGGATTACATGAACCTCTATTTTTTCTTTCTCAGTATTTGCGCATTTTTGCCATATTCTTTTTGTGAAAAGACTTCCACAATTCTTATCAGGATTTAAAAAGTCTTGCTTTCTTCCCCCTTCCAGGGAAGACCTGTAACCCGCTGATAGGCGGCTTTGGCGTCTCTGGCGAAAGTCCGCTTCTCTTTGTACCGCCACCGTGGATATTTCGCATTCCATTTTTCCCATAACACTTGCCAAGAGCCTTCTTCTTCGACCGAAAAAACCGCTAAAGTTAGATGCTTTTCGCTGAGGGGACGTGTTTTTTTCTTGCTAGCCAGCACGATACTTCCGAAACCGTCCTGTCTCGCTCGGGCGTAAAGCGTAGCCACTGCTTCAGGTTTCAAGTGGGGCGATACCTTAAGGTTTATGCGGTGAACTCCTGGCATCGCTAATGTGAATCTTATCTCTGCTGACTGTATTGGGAGTTCTTCTCCAGTAAAGATGAACCATACAGCTTTCGCTTCATCCCAAAAGTCACTGAATTTCTTTGCGATCCGCTTTAGTTTTCTCCTAAAACTCCATCTTTTTTATTATGACATGATTTATTCAGGAGGAAGAAGGGTCAATGTAAGCGAGTTCAGTTGAACTTATGGAATATCTTTTATTTTGTATAAAAAATTTAATCTGCCCCAGTGTTTTTTTTCTGCCATCCCTCTTCTGCGAGCACATCGAAGCTTATAGTTTCTGCGGGTACATCGAAGCTTATAGTCAACGTGCGGCCTTCCTTCTTCACTTGCTTCTCAATCCACTTCGGCACTTCTTGGGACGACAGCAATCTGCCGCCCAGAGCTTCCTTGCGGAACTTCTGAACTTCCTCGTCGCGATTGGCGAGAACGGCCACTATTCTGGTAAGTGCCCATGGGCGTTTATCGGGTAGTGCCTCTCTCGGAGTTTCTCTGTCCTTTGAATAAGGTTCTCCTGTTATCAGCAGGATATGGTTTTTATCTTTTCTTCTATTCTAACACATTTCCTAGTCTTTTCAACCAGGAAGTCCCTCACCTCGTTCTACTACCTCTATGCCCCCTTCTTCAACTAAGGTTTCCCAAATCGCATCAGGAATAGGTTTTTTCAGCCGCTTCTCAACGGTTTTCTTCAAATCCTCTCGAAAAGAAAACCTCAGTCGTGGCATTCAATCACCCCAATCAAACGCCACTGCTATACTGAGTGTAGCAAACGTAAGCTAAAACTTCAAGCATAAAGAAGGAGGTATGTCGTCGTTCTGTGATATTGTCAGGGTGTTATCGTTCCGAGAAAATGTCAGTATGGAGAAGGAGAGAATCACCTTGACGAAGAACGAACTCAAACGCGTGATGGTCCTTGAACAATGGATCGACGGCCACCTCACGGAACAGGAGGTTGCACGCAGCCTAGGCCTCAGCGTTCGGCAAGCGTATCGGAAGTGCTCACGCCATCGCTCATGGGAATCGGGGCCGTAAGATGCGCTCACACCTTGGCCGATTCGCTCAAACAACGCGTGCAGCTCTTGTATCAGGAGCGCTACTTCGGCAGCAATGCCACCCACTTTGCCGAGCTGTTTCGCGTACGGAAGGAGTCGAACCAAAAAAACGCCCCATCGCGTCCCTCCCGTCTTTCCGGCACGTTCGAAAAACGGGTGAAACGCGTCGGAGCGCTTGCGCCCATCCGAAAACCGATTTATTCCTGCGCTTGCACGACCCTGATGACGTTGCGGACCGATTCCGCCGACTTGTCCAGCGCGGCTTTCTCCTCGGGCAACAGCTCGAGTTCGACGACGCGCTCGACGCCGCCGCCGCCCAGCACGGTCAGCACGCCCATGAACAGATCGCGGTAGCCGTACTCGCCCTCGAGCAGCGTAATCGCCGGCAAAATCCGCTTTTTGTCCTTCAGGATCGCTTCCGCCATGATCAGAAGCGACGCCGCAGGCGCGTAGTAGGCGCTGCCGGTGCCGAGCAGGTTGACGATCTCCCCGCCGCCGGTGCGCGTCCGCTGCACGATCGCGTCGATGCGCTCTTTCGGCAGCCATTTTTCGATCGGCACGCCGCCGACGTACGTGTAGCGGACGAGCGGCACCATGTCGTCGCCGTGGCCGCCGAGCACGACGCCCTGCACGTCTTCGACGGAAACGTTCAGTTCCTGCGCGATGAACGTGCGATAGCGCGCCGTGTCGAGCACTCCGGACTGGCCGAGGACGCGGTTTTTCGGAAAACCGAGCGTTCGGTACGCGACGTACGTCATCGCGTCGACCGGGTTGCTCAATACGATAACGAACGCGTCGGGGCTCGTCCGCCGCACGTGTTCGCAGACCGACCGGACGATGCCGGCGTTCGTCGTCACGAGGTCGTCGCGGCTCATGCCGGGCTTGCGCGCGACGCCGGCGGTGATGATGACGAGGTCCGAGCCGGCGGTGTCGTCGTAGTTCGCCGTGCCGACGACGCGACTGTCGACGTTCAGCACGGGCGTCGCCTCGAGCATGTCTAGCGCCTTGCCCTTCGTCGGATTTTCCAGCTGCGGGATGTCGAGCAGGACGACGTCGCCGAGTTCCCGCTGCGCGAGCATGAACGCGGTCGTCGCGCCGGTGAAGCCCGCGCCGATGACGGAAATTTTCTTGCGCCGGATCGTCATGCCGACGCTCCCCCTTCCATGTTCCGGATGACGAGGTCGGCGAACTCGGAGCACTTCACTTCGGTCGCGCCTTCCATCAGCCGGGCGAAGTCGTAGGTGACCGTCTTGTTCATGATCGTCCGCTCGAGACCGCGGTAGATCAGATCGGCCGCTTCTTGCCAACCGAGATGCTCCAGCATCATGACGCCGGACAAAGTAACTGAACCGGGATTGACGACGTCGAGGTTGGCGTATTTCGGCGCCGTCCCGTGCGTCGCCTCGAAAATCGCATGGCCGGTGACGTAGTTGATGTTCGCGCCCGGCGCGATACCGATGCCGCCGACCTGCGCGGCGAGCGCGTCGGACAGGTAATCGCCGTTTAGGTTGAGCGTCGCGATGACGTCGAATTCGGCGGGACGCGTGAGCACCTGCTGGAGCATAATGTCGGCGATGACGTCCTTGATGATGATCTTGCCCTCTTCCTGCGCTTTCCGCATCGCCGCGTCCGCCGCCTCGGCGCCCTGCTCCGCCTTGATGCGGTCGTACTGCGCCCACGTGAACGTCTTGTCAGAGAATTCCTGTTCCGCCACTTCATACCCCCAGTTTTTGAAGGCGCCCTCGGTAAACTTCATGATGTTGCCCTTGTGTACCAGGGTGACGCTTTTGCGCTTGTGGCGGATCGCATACTCGATCGCGGCGCGGACGAGCCGCTTTGAGCCTTCCTCGGACACCGGCTTGACGCCGATGCCGGACGTCTCGGGAAACCGAATCTTTTTGACGCCCATTTCCTTTTGCAAAAACTCGATCACTTTCCGCACTTCCGGCGAGCCCGCGGGCCATTCGATGCCGGCGTAGATATCCTCCGTGTTTTCGCGGAAAATGACCATATCGACGAGTTCCGGCCGCTTGACCGGCGACGGAACGCCCTTGAAATAGCGGACCGGCCGCAGGCAGACGTACAGGTCGAGCTCCTGACGAAGCGCCACGTTGAGCGAGCGGATGCCGCCGCCGACCGGCGTCGTCAGCGGCCCTTTGATCGCCACGATATATTCGCGGATCGCCGTCAGCGTATCGTTCGGAAGCCAGTTGTTAAAAAGTTTGAATGCTTTTTCTCCGGCATACACTTCATACCAGGCGATCTTGCGCGCGCCCTTGTACGCCTTTTCCACCGCGGCGTCGAGAATGCGGCGCGACGCACGCCAAATGTCTGGACCCGTACCGTCGCCCTCAATAAACGGAATGATCGGCCGGTCGGGCACAACGAGCTTGCCGTCGCGGACAGCGATACGCTCGCCTTCCGTCGGCGGCGTGTACTGTTCGAATTGTACCATGGGCAACCTCCCCGTGCGACTGCGGAATCAACGCTGTTCGATCGGCACGTACCGGCGGCCGGTCGGACCGACGTACTCAGCGCGCGGCCGGATCAGCCGGTTGTCCGCGTACTGTTCCAGAATGTGCGCGGTCCATCCCGATACGCGGCTGATCGCAAAAATCGGCGTGAACAGATCGCGCGGAATGCCGAGCGACGTGTACACCGACGCCGAATAGAAATCGACGTTGGGCTTCAAGCCCTTCAGCTCGTACACGAGCCGCTCGATTTTGACCGACATGTCGTACCATTTCAGATTGCCGGTCCGTTCGCCGAGTTCGCGCGACATTTTTTGTAGATGTTTGGCCCTCGGGTCGCCGTTTTTGTAGACGCGGTGCCCGAAGCCCATGATTTTCTCCTTGCGTTCCAGTTTGCCGCGGATATAAGGCTCGATATTTTCCTCTGAACCAATTTCTTCCAACATCTCCATGACGCCTTCGTTGGCGCCGCCGTGCAGCGGGCCTTTGAGCGCGCCGATCGCCGACGTGACGCCGGAATAAATGTCCGACAGCGTCGCCACCGTCACGCGGGCGGCGAACGTCGAAGCATTGAGCTCATGGTCGGCGTGCAGCACGAGCGCCTTGTCCAGCGCACGGACGGCGACGGGTTCCGGCTCGCGACCCGTCAACATGTACAGAAAATTGTGCGCGACCGTCGCATCCGGCTTCGGCGCGACCGGTTCCAGCCCTTGGCGCGTGCGCGCGAAAGCGGCGACGATCGTCGGCAGCTTGGCCACGAGCCGGACGGCTTTACGCCGATTCGCTTCGGCGCTCATGTCGTTGGCCTCCGGATCGTGCAGCGCAAGCGCCGAAACCGCGGTCCGCAGCGCCGCCATCGGATTGGCGTCGGCGGGAAACCGGCGAATCAGCTCGAGCAAACCGGCCGGCAACGCGTATTCCCTGCCCAGCTCGCCGAGCAGTCGGTCGAGTTCGCTGCGTGTCGGCAAATCGCCGTACCAGAGCAAATAAACGGTCTCCTCGAAGGTGGCGTGTTCGGCCAGCTCGTCGATGTCGATGCCGCGATACGTCAGAACGCCGTCGACGATCGAGCTGACGGCGGACGACACGGCGACGATGCCCTCGAGTCCTTTCGTGGCACTCATCGGCATTCTCTCCTTCACGAGAGGAAGGTCGCGAAACAGTCATTTTTATCTTAAAACATTTCGTGAACGAAAAAAACGAAAAAAAGCATAAAACTTCGTTATCAGGCCGATAAAACCGCGCCGTCGCGAGGAATAAATGCTTGATTCCGGACAAATCCGGCGTTTTCAACCGTTTCGGCGCGCCGGGCAAACGCGTTCCAACACGGCATAAACTTCCGGCGCCTGCCGATCGAGGCGACAAGGCTTCCATCGAGCGTTCAGCCAGGCATGGCGGGTGCGTCCGGAAGCGAGCAGTTCGCCGGCGTCCGCGCCTTCCGCCGGACCGGCCGCAAGCCCGTCGTCCGAATCGTTCGGCTGCCCGTCCGATTCACCGTTTCTTCGCCGGATCTCGTACGCAAACGCAATGCCGGTCGGCGTCAAGTCGGTCGGTCGCGTGCGCACCTCAACGATGTCGTCGTACAGGGCCGGCCGGTGGAAGCGGACCTCCGCCTCGACGACCGGCAGATAAAGCCCTGCTTCCTCCAGCTTCCGGTACGAAACGCCGAGCGACCGGATCCATTCCGTCCGGCCGATTTCAAACCAATTCAACACGTTGGCATGGTAAACGACGCCCATCCGATCCGTCTCTTGGTAACGGACGCGCAGCGCATGCACGAACCAGTCCGACACCTTCCGAACCCTCCGCTTCTACGCTCCGCCCGACCCGCCGCCTGCCGCTTTTTTCGTCAGTCCGGCGTTTTTCCCGAGTAAATGACGCCGACTTCCGGATAGACGTACACTTCCATGCCGTCCTGCAAGATCGACGTCGCGTTTTCGACGCCGAGCACGATCGGAATGTTCAGGTTGAGGGCGACGAGCGCCGCGTGCGACGTAATGCCCCCTGCTTCGGTGACGAGCGCGGCCGCGCGTTCGAGCGCCGGCATGTAATCGCGGTCGGTGGAGACGGTGACGAGCACGGCGCCGTCCTTCATTTTGGTGATCGCCTCTGCGGCGGAGCGGGCGACGACGACCGGGCCGCTGGCGACCTGCGTGCCGATGCCCTGGCCTTTGCCGACCATCCGTCCGATCTGGTGCACTTTCATCATGTTCGTCGTTCCCGACCGGCCGACGGGTAATCCCGCCGCGATGACGACCGTGTCGCCCGGTCGAACCAGCTTTTTGGCGAGCGCCGTGTCCACGGCCATCTCGAACAGCCGGTCGGTGCTGTCGACCATTTCGCCCTTGACCGGGCAGACGCCCCAGACGAGACAAAGCCGGCGCATCACCTGCTCGGACGGCGTAATCGCGATGACGGGCGCCTTCGGGCGGTATTTGGCGACCATGCGCGCCGTGTAGCCCGTCTCAGTCGCCGCGATGATCGCCGAAGCGTCGAGCTCGAGCGCGGCGTTGGCGACGGCCTGTCCGATGACGTCGGTGACCGTCGTCTGCCGCGCCTCGGCCATCCGCAAAAACTGTTCGCGATATTCCAGCGCGGCTTCCGCGCGCTCGATGATGCGCGCCATCGTCCGCACCGATTCGACCGGGTATTTTCCCTGGGCTGTTTCTCCGGACAGCATCGTCGCGCTCGTTCCGTCGAAAATCGCATTGGCGACGTCGCTCGCCTCGGCGCGCGTCGGACGCGGATTGCGCTGCATCGAGTCGAGCATCTGCGTCGCGGTGATGACCGGCTTGCCGACCAGGTTGCACTTGCGGATCATCGTTTTTTGGACGAGCGGCACTTCCTCGACCGGAATCTCGACGCCGAGGTCGCCGCGCGCCACCATCAGCCCGTCGGACACCTCGAGGATTTCGTCTAGGTTTTCGACGCCTTCGCGGTTTTCAATTTTGGCGATGATCTGAATGTGCGACGCCCCGCGGTCCTCAAGCAACTGCCGAATCTCCAGCACGTCGCTGGCGCGGCGCACGAACGACGCGGCGATGAAATCGACGCCCTGTTCGATGCCCCAAAGGATGTCCTGGCGGTCCTTTTCGCTGAGAATCGGAAACGTCGTTTTGACGCCGGGCACGTTGACGCCGCGCTTGCCCTTGATCGTTCCGCCGTTGAGAACGCGGCAGTCGATCTCCGTGCCGCGCACGTTTTCGACGCGCAACTCGATCAGGCCGTCGTCGATCAGAATCGTCGAACCGATATGCACGTCGCGCGGCAAGCCCTCGTACGTGACGCTGAACCGCGCCGCGTCGCCGACGATCGGCTCCGTCGTCAGCGTGACCGTGTCGCCTTCCTTCAGGTCGATCGTTTCTGTCCGGAACGTCCCGGTCCGGATCTCCGGCCCTTTCGTGTCGAGCAGCACGGCGACCGTCCTGCCGGTTTCCGCACAGACCTGACGTAGGTTGCGGATGCGCCGGCCGTGCTCCTCGTAATCGCCGTGGGAAAAATTGAGCCGCATGACGTCCATGCCGGCCAGCACCAGCTTGCGCAATACGTCGACCGACTCGCTGGCCGGTCCGATCGTACAAACGATTTTCGTCTTACGCATCAGACTTCCTCCCGATCGTCCGCCTGAACGACGTCCGTCCGAACAACGTCCGCCGAAACGGCGCCGCCGTCTTCCGTCCGGAAGCGCCCCATCGCCCGGAACTTGCGATAGCGGTCTTCCCGCAGTTCCTCGCGCGACATCGACAAAAGCGGGCGCAAATGCCGCCAAATCGCGTCTTTCAACGCCGCCGCCTGCGCCTCGGGATTGCGGTGGGCGCCGCCTCGCGGCTCCGGCACGATTTCGTCGATGACGCCGAACGCCAGCAAATCCTGCGCCGTCATCTTCATCAGCTCCGCCGCCTCGTCCGCCCTCGACGCGTCCTTCCACAAAATCGAGGCTGCGCCGTTCGGCGAAATCACCGAATAGACGGCGTTTTCCAGCATCAGCACGCGGTTGCCGACGCCGAGCGCGAGCGCCCCGCCGCTGCCGCCCTCGCCGATGACCGTGCAGACGATCGGAACGCCGAATCCGGACATCTCCAGCAAATTGCGCGCAATCGCCTCGGCCTGCCCGCGCTCTTCGGCGGCCGTGCCGGGATAGGCGCCCGGCGTGTCGATGAACGTCACGATCGGCCGCCCGAACTTGTCCGCCTGCCGCATCAGCCTGAGCGCCTTGCGGAATCCTTCGGGATGCGGCATGCCGAAATTGCGCGCGATGTTGTCTTTCGTATCCTTGCCCTTCTGATGGCCGACGACGGTCACCGCCAGCCCGTTAAGACGCGCGATGCCCCCGACGATCGCCCGGTCCTCGCCGAACGTCCGGTCGCCGTGCAGTTCGACGAAATCGGTAAACATCATCCGTATGTAATCGAGCGTCGTCGGTCTGGCGGGATGGCGGGCGATCATCACTTTTTGCGGCGGCGTCAGGCGGCCGTAAATCTCGTCTTCGAGACGGGCGTAACGCTCTTCGAGCCTGGCGATTTCTTCCGTGAAATCAAGCCCTTTTTCGACGCCGAACTTGCGCAGTTCGTCGATTTTCGCCCGTAGTTCGACGAGCGGCTGTTCAAACGGCAGCTCCCCCGCCATCGCCGCCCCCCCCTTTCCTGATATGCAGATCGAGCAGCCGGATCAGGACGGGCCGCAAATCTTTCCGGTGAACGACCATGTCCAACTGGCCGTGTTCCAGGTTGAACTCCGCTTTCTGAAAACCGTCGGGGAGTTTCTGCCGAATCGTCTGCTCGATCACGACCGGGCCGGCGAAACCGAATGCGGCGCCCGGTTCGGCCAAAATAATATCGCCCAACATCGCGAAACTGGCCGAAACACCGCCGTACGTAGGGTCGGTGATGACGGAAATGTAGAGGCCCCCGGCCTCATGGAAACGGGCGAGCGCCGCGCTCGTCTTGGCCATCTGCATCAGGCTCAGGATGCCTTCCTGCATCCGGGCTCCGCCGGAAGCGGAAAACACGATGAGCGGAACGCCGCGCTCGTGCGCCCGCTCGATCGCCCGGGCGATTTTCTCGCCGACGACCGAGCCCATCGACGCCGCGAAAAATTCAAACGCCATGACGGCGACGACGACGGCGAATCCGCCGATGGTGCCCTCGCCCGTCACGACCGCCTCGCGCAGCGCCGTTTTTTGCGCCGACTGCGCCAGCTTCTCGCGATAGCCGGGAAACCCGAGCGGGTCTTCGGAGACCATGAATTCGTCGAATTCGAGCAGCCGACCTTCGTCCATCACGATGCGGATCCGCTCGCGGGCAGTCAGTTTGAAATGGTACTGACAGGAAGTACAAACTTTTAGATTCTTTTCTATTTCTTTGCTGTACTGGATTGATCCGCACCGCGGGCATTTGTTCATCAAACCTTCCGGAATTTCCCGTCTTGGACGCGTTTCCGCCCCCGGTTCCGGGGAAGGGACCCGGTCCATTGGAAGAGTTGCATATTTTCGCTTCTTATGGAAGAAATCTTTCAACACCGGGGGCACACCTCTTCGACGCCGCGTTAGCGGTGCAAGATGGAACCCAGCACTTCCTGCACTTCCTCAAGCTCACTTTCAGGAACGAGGATCTCATAATGCTGTTTGGACACGCTGACCGGCCGGACCTGCACGAGAAAACCCTCTTCCGTCAGTTTCGCCTTGATGCGCTCCGCCGCCTTGGCGTTCGGCGCAATATAGATGACCGTCCACATCGCTTTGAGACCTCCCGGCGGGAAACCCGTGCTGTGCCCTCAACCCGGCATTTATCATATCATACGTTGTCCCGCCGATCAAAAGAAAAACCGCAAGCCGGACCGGTCCTACTTGACGCGGATCGTGCCTGCGCCGAGCAGCTGTTCCACGGCGCGGAAAAGCTCAGGCGAAGGCCGGACGCGCAGCTTGTCGCCCAGCGCGACGGCGCGACGCGTTCGCTCGTAGTACAGCACGACCGGCAGAACGCCGGGATGTTCGCCGAGCAGCCGCCGAAGCTCGATCAAAAGCTCCGGACGTTCCCGGTCGGGAGCAAGGCGGACGAACACGCGCTGGGGCGCGACGGGCCTTCCGGATGCGGCTTCACCGGAAACGGCGACCGCGCTCGCCTGTCGGATTCGGCCGGAAAGGCGTTTCCGCACCGCCGCGGCCGCGCGCCGATCTTCCTCCTGCGTCAAAGAAAACAGTCGCTCGGCGATCAGCCGGACGGCGCCCTCGTCGTCAACCTCCAGCTTGGCAAGAACGATCCAGAGACTGCCCTTGGCGACGGCGTCGCCGTAACGTTCCCACACGTCGGGAAACAGGATGAGCTCCGCCTTCTCGGCGCGGTTTTCCAGTTCGGCGAACGCCATCAGCCGCCCTTTCCGCGTCGCCGTCGTTTTGACGGACGCGATCATGCCGGCGGTCAACACCGTCTGCCCGTCCGGATATTCCGCCAGCCGGTGCAGCTCGTCGATCTCGAGCGCGCGCAGTTCCCTGCTCCAGGCGTCGAGCGGATGTCCGGACAAATAGAGCCCGAGCAGCTCCCGCTCCCATTCCAGCAGTTGTTCCGGCGTATACGGCCGCACGTCGGGCAACGGTTCGTCCCAGTTCGCCTCTTCTTGCAATCCGAATAAATGCAGCTGAAATTCGTCCCTTCCCTTGCGCCATCGGGCGGCCGCATCCATGACCGCGTCGAGCGCGGCGACGAGCTGCGCGCGGTGACCGCCGAGGCGGTCGAATGCGCCGGCCAGAATGAGCGACTCGATCACGCGCTTGTTGCAGACGCGCAAATCGACGCGACGGCAAAAGTCGGCGAGGCTGGCGAACGGCCGACGGCGTCGTTCGGCGACGATCGCCTCGATCGCTTGCAACCCGACGTTTTTGACGGCCGCCAGGCCGAATCGGACGGCTCCTCCGGCCCCGCCCGCGACCGAAACCTCCGTGCCTACGCGCCCGCCGCTTCCCGCCGCCCCCGCAACGCCGGGATGCTCTGCACGGTCGGATCCGAACGCCTCAACCTCGCCCGCCAAGGAATCGCCGTTTTGCCCGCGGGAAAAACCCGTACGGCCGGGCACCGGCGTAAAATGCGCTTCGCTCTCGTTGATGTCGGGCGGCAAGACCTCGATCCCCATCCTCCGGCACTCTTCGAGATATTCCGCCACCTTGCGCGGATGACCCGACACCGAGGCCAGCATCGCCGCCATGAACTGCACCGGAAAATGCGCCTTCAGATACGCCGTCTGAAAAGCGACGACCGCGTAAGCGGCCGCGTGTGCGCGCGGAAAACCGTAATCCGCAAACCGGACGATCATGTCGTAGACGCGATGGGCGTCTTCCGCCGCATACCCCCGGGCGCACGCTCCGCGGACGAACCGCTCGCGCTGCTCGTCGAGCACTTCCCGTTTTTTCTTGCTGACCGCCCGACGCAACAGATCCGCCTCGCCGAGTGAGAAACCCGCCATTTTCGACGCGATTTGCATGATCTGCTCCTGATAAATGATGATGCCGTACGTATCGCGCAAAATCGGTTCGAGATCGGGATGCGGGTAACGGACCTGTTCCAGGCCGTGCTTGGCGCGAACATACTGCGGAATGAACTCCATCGGCCCCGGACGATACAGCGCCAGCACCGACACGATGTCCTCGAACCGGCTCGGCCGCATCTCGCGCAACACACGCCGCATGCCCGCCGATTCGAGCTGGAACACGCCGGTCGTCTCTCCGTCGGCCAGCATCGCGTACGTCGCAGGATCGTCCCGCTCCATCGCCTCCGCAAAACGCACCTCGACGCCGAGCTGTTCGCGGACCATCCGCACCGTCCGTTCGATGATCGACAGGTTGCGCAGGCCGAGAAAGTCGATTTTCAACAGCCCTACGGATTCCACATCTTCCATCGGATATTGCGTCAGCGGCGCCGTCTCCCCGCCCTGCTGCAAGGGAACGAGATCGGTCAAAGGCCCCGGTGAAATCACGACGCCGGCCGCGTGTGTGGAGACGTGCCGGGGAAACCCCTCCACTTTCATCGCAAGTTCCACCAGCCGCGCGGCCTCCGGTTCGGATTCCACCCACCGCCGCAAATCCGGCTGTTGCTCGAGCGCCGCGCGGATCGTCATGCCGGGCCGGTTCGGAATGAGCCGCGCTGTCCGATCGACCGTCGCCGGCGACACGTCGATGACGCGGCCGACGTCGCGCACCGCCGCCCGTGCCGCCATCGTTCCGAACGTCGCGATATGCGCGACGCGGTCGCGGCCGTATTTGTCCGCTACGTAACGGATGATCTCGTCGCGTCGCTCGTCGCTGAAATCGATGTCGATGTCCGGCATCGACACCCGCTCCGGGTTGAGAAACCGTTCGAACAGCAACCGGTGCCGGATCGGATCGACGTCCGTGATGCCGAGCGCGTAGGCGACGAGACTGCCCGCCGACGAACCGCGGCCGGGCCCGACCGCAATGCCGCGCTCGCGGGCAAACCGGACAAAATCCCAGACGATCAGGAAATAATCGGCGAACCCCATGCGCAAAATGACGTCGAGCTCGTACGCCAGGCGTTCCCGCACGCGGAAGCGGAATTGCTCGTCGCTCCATTCCGGCCGTTCCCCGTACCGCCGGACGATGCCTTCCTCGCAGAGTCTCCGCAGATAATCGCCCGCCGACAGCCCGTCGGGAATCGGCTCGAACCGCGGCAACACCGGCCGGCCCAGTTCCAGCCGGAGATCGCACTGCTCCGCAATATGCACGGTATTTTCCACGGCGCCGGGCACACGGGCAAACAGCCGGATCATCTCCTCCGCGCTGCGAAAATAACGCCGGCCGTTGTCTTCCGCGTCGCTCCTTCCGTCATCGTCTACCGGTCGGCCGCGGGCGACGGCGCGCAATAGTTCGTGCAAAACCGCGTCTTCCCGGTCGAGGTAATGCACGTCGTTCGTCGCGACGGGGGGGATGCCGGTCTCCGCGGCGAGCGCCGCCAATTCCGCGGTGACGCTCGCCTGAGCGGGAATGCCGTGATTTTGCAGCTCCAGGTAATAACGCTCCCCGAACAAATCGCGGTATTTCCGCGCGACGAACTTCGCCTCTTGCCGGTGGCCGCGCGCAAGAAGGGCGGGCACTTCCCCGCGCATGCAACCGCTCAGGCAGATCAGCCCTTCGCGATGATCGGCCAGTTCCTCGAACCGGACGTACGGCACGGCGTGATCCCCGCGCAGATGCGCGATCGAACAGAGGCGCATCAGGTTGCGGTACCCCACAGCATCGCAGGCAAGCAACACCAGATGATAAAAAGCCAGCCCACCTCGCGCCTGCGCTTCGACAGGCCGGCCGTCCGCAGACGTGACGTTCATCTCGCAGCCGACGATCGGCTTGACGCCGCGTTCCCGGCAAGCCTTGTAAAACGCGATCGCGCCGTACATCGCCGCGTGATCGGTGAGCGCCAGGGCCGGACAGCCCCATTCCGCCGCGCGGTCGACAAGAGCGTCGATCCGCGCCGCTCCGTCCAGCAGACTGTATTCGCTGTGAACGTGAAGATGCACGAATCCCGCCACTTCCGTCGACCTTCCCTCCGAACGCATGTTCTTGTCGATCTCATTGTAGCATATCCGGCGAAAGTTGTCCCATACACTGTGGCAGGAAAACCTTCGCCCGCAACGCCCCCGACGAGACCGGGGCATTCGGCGGGCGATGCCGGGGAGGCGCGGTACGATCGATGGAAACCTTGCTCACGATGTCGCGCAATTTTTTCGTCGCGTTCGGCATGGTCGTCGGCGCTTCGCTTCTTTCGGGCCTCTGGGCGATGCTGCTTCTGAAACCGCCCGCGCCGGCCATCCTGGAAACGGCGCGAAACGTCAAGGTGTGGGCGCTCGTCGCCGCCGTCGGCGGCACGATCGACCCGATCCGGACGATCGAATTCAACCTTTCCGAAGGCATGATTCCGTCGGCGATCCGGCAAATGCTCTGCATCGCGGCGGCGTTCGCAGGGGCGCACGCCGGTACGGAGCTGATGAACTGGATCGGCGAGGAGGGAGCGCACCGGTGAGAGTACCGGCGTTCGACCGGATCTGGTTGCAGGGGCTCGGACTGTTCCTGCTCGGAACCGTCACGGGAGCGGTCGCGCTGATGATCGTCCATCAGGCGAACTACAGCGTTCTGGCGACGGAAAACACCCGGCTCGCGGGGGAAAACCGCCGGCTCACCGAAGAGCTCGAAGACATGAAAAACCAGGCTTCCCGCCACTCCGTCATCGCCAGCGTACTCGCCCACGTCGAGACGCGGGACGGCTCCCCGCTCGGCGAACTGGTGCGGACCGAACTGAAACGACAAATCGAAAACGAGCTCAAGGTGTACAGGGGTAAACCGGTTCAGCTTCTGACCGACCCGCGGTATTTCGACTTCGAAATCGTCCGGCGGCTTCTGAGCAAGCCGTTCCGCGTCGGACAGGGAGAATACGCCGTCGAGCTGCGGGCCGTTTTCTTGGTCCGCTCCGACCTGCACGTGTGGGTGCGCGCGGCTCCGTCGTCCCCTCCCTGAAGCGCCAAACACCTGGCCCCGGCGTGTTTCGGCGGGCAGGCGCGGCGGCCCGCTCCTCGGTACAACGCCGCTTTTACCGCTTTACACCGAGGCGGAGTCGATCATCTGTACGGACAGCACGGCCTTGGCGGCCAAATTTCCCTGGCAATAAATCTCTACGTCCGCCTTGCCGACCTTGCGGCTCATTTCGAGAATGCGCGGTTTGACGACGATCTCGCTGTCGATCTGAAGCGGCCGCAAAAAATAGCTGCTGATCGTCTCCAGCACGAGGTCGCCGCGCTTGTACAATCGAACGGCGCCGTAAGCCGCCTGCACCATCAGCGTCGTCAGCACTCCTTCCGATGCGGTACCGAACCGGTTCGTCATTTGCGGCGTCACGCGCCCGCGGTATTGCAGCCTTCCTTCTTCATCGCGTTCCTCCTCGAAACCGGCCATCATCTCGTCTTCGAACGTTTCGCCGATCTGCGGCTGTTTCTGGACGGACTGCAGGGCGCGGAGCACGTCCTGGCGGCTGATGACGGCGAGCAGTTTGCCCCTGGCGTCGACGACGGGCAACAGCTCGATGCCTTCCCACACCATCAGGTGCGCCGCCGCCGCCACGGACGTCTGCGGCGTCACGGTCAGCGGGTTGCGCGTCATCCATTTTTCGATCGGTTGATCAGGCGAAGCATGGAGCACATCGCGCGCCGTCACCATGCCGACGACGCGGTTGGCGTCGTCGACCACCGGAAAACGGCTGTGTTCGGTCTCCTCCAGAAGCCGCTGCCAGTCGCGGACGGTCTGGCCCGTCCGAAGCGCGATCGGGCGCGGCTCAGGCGGCAACAAATCTTCGACCAACATAATTTTTTTCTTGATCAGCCGGTCATAAATCGCCCGATTGATCAGCGACGCGACGGCGAATGTATCGTAGGCGGATGAAATGATCGGAAGATCAAGGCGATCCGCCATTTTCCGGATGTCCGGCGTCGTGCCGAACCCGCCGGTGATCAGGACGCCCGCGCCGAGCTCGAGCGCCTTCGCGTGCGCGTCCACGCGGTTGCCGACGATGAGCAATGATCCCGGCGAAATGTAACGGACCATCGCTTCCAGCTCCATCGCGCCGATGACGAACTTGCTCAGCGTTTTGGCAAGTCCTCCCGATCCGCCGAGCACCTCGCCGTCGACGATGTTGAGCACTTCCGCGAACGTCAGCTTGTCGATATTGGCGCGGCGATTATCGACCCGCACCGTCCCGACGCGCTCGCGCGTGCTGACAAGCCCGGCTTCTTCCGCCTCCTTGATCGCACGATAAGCCGTCCCCTCGCTGACGCCCATCGTCTTGGCGATCTTGCGCACCGAAATGCGCGTCCCGACCGCCATCGCCTCGATATGCCGCAAAATGCGCTCGTACTTGGTTTCCGCGTTGTCCGTGCGGTCCAAGCCGATCACCCTTCTGTTATTTTCTTCAAATATACCGGAACCTATGTCCGGACGCAAGTTCACCAAAGCAAAACCCCCGAAACCGACGGGATTTCGGGGGTATGCATGAATCGGCCGCATGAGTCGACGCATACGGCCGACGGCTCTTGCACGAAAACCTCAGCAATCGAAATACAGATGATATTCGTACGGATGAATGCGGATGTTGACCGCCCGCGCTTCCGCGCGCTTGAAGTCGATGTAGTTGCGCAGGAAATCTTCCGAGAACACGCCGCCTTCCGTCAAAAACTCATGATCGGCCTCCAGCGCGTCGAGCGCCTCGTCGAGGCTGCCGGGGACGCTGCGGATTTCCGCCTTTTCGGCCTCGGACAACTCGTAAATGTTCTTGTCGATCGGACCATAGCCGAGCGCACGCGGGTCAAGCTTCTTGCGGATGCCGTCCAGCCCCGCGAGCAGCATCGCGGCGAACGCCAGATACGGGTTGCACGTCGAGTCCGGCGTGCGGAATTCAATACGGGCGCTCTTCGGCGTCACCGCGCCGATCGGGATTCGGATCGCCGCGGAACGGTTGCCTTTCGAGAACACGAGGTTGACCGGCGCCTCATAGCCCGGCACGAGCCGCTTGAACGAGTTCGTGCTCGGGTTCGTGATCGCGATCAGCGCCGGCGCGTGGTACAGAATGCCCGCGATATAGTTCATCGCCAGCTCGCTCAGCCCGGCGTAGCCGTTTTTGTCGTAGAACAGCGGCGTATCGCCGTCGAACAGCGACTGGTGCGTGTGCATCCCGCTGCCGTTGTCGCCGAACAGCGGCTTTGGCATGAACGTCGCCACCTTGCCGTGCTTGCGCGCGACGTTATGGATAATGTATTTGTATTTCATCAGGTTGTCCGCCGTTTTGGTCAGCGTGTCGAACCGGAAATTGATCTCGCCCTGACCGGCGGTCGCCACTTCGTGATGGTGCCGTTCGACGCGCAAGCCAGTGTCCATCAGCAACTGACAAATTTCCGAACGGATGTCCTGCTGCGTATCCGTCGGCGGCACAGGCACGTATCCCGCCTTCTGCTTCACTTTGAAACCGAGGTTGCCGCCTTCTTCTTTCCGCCCCGTATTCCAGAACGCTTCCACCGAATCGACTTCGAAAAAGGAACGGTTGACGTCCGTCGCGTAACGCACGTCGTCGAAAATGAAAAACTCCGACTCCGGCGCAAAATAAGCAGCCGTACCGATGCCGGACTTGCGCAGGTATTCTTCCGCCTTTTGCGCGATAGAACGCGGGTCCCGATCGTAGCGCTCGCCTTCCGGCGTATAAATGTTACACATCACGTTCAGCGTCGGCCGTGCGGCGAACGGGTCGATATAATACGACTCCGGATCGGGAATCAGCACCATGTCGGATTCCTCGATTCCGCGGAAGCCGGCGATCGACGAGCCGTCGAAGGCGATGCCGTTCGTGAACGTCTTCTCGTCTACCTCGCACGCCGGCACCGTGATGTGCTGCGCGCGGCCGGGCAGGTCGACGAACCGGAAGTCGACCCATTCGATGTTCCGCTCGCGGATGAGCTTCAGCAAATGTTCACCGGACATGACGTTTCTCCTCCCGTTTTTCCGAACGATCGCATCCTTGTGGTCGGATATCGTTCAACTTTTGAACGCAATCATGGTCTTCATTATAAACGCCGTTTTTTTCGTCGTCAATACTTATGTCAGGTATTTTTGATCGCTATGTCAGGTTTTCGCTCACATGATCGTCATATTTTATTTCGCAATCAAACTAAAAAATGAAAAAAATAAACAACCCCCGAATTCTCGGGGGCCGTCCGCACCTGCGTGAACGCTGGCGAATCGCCGTCGGCAACGGCTGACTACACGCCGCGATTCGGCATCAACCTGCAGGCACCGCGCTGCTTTTCGGCGTCGAAAACGTTTTGCCGCATAGAGGCGCGAGTTTTTCCAGTTCTCTCAGCAACTCGGCGAACTGGTCGGGATAAAGCGACTGCACGCCGTCGCCGGTCATCGAATGGTCGGGATCGTAATGCATCTCGATGATGAGACCGTCTGCGCCCGCCGCCACCGACGCTTTCGCCATCGGCGCAACGAGCTCCCGCCGTCCCGTGCCGTGGCTCGGATCGCTGATGACCGGCAAATGGCTGAGCGTCTTGAGCGACGGAATGGCCGCCAGATCGAGCGTGTTCCGCGTATACGGTTCGAACGTCCGGATGCCTCGCTCACACAGTATGACATTCGGATTGCCGCCCGCCAAAATATATTCGGCCGCACATAGAAATTCCTCATACGTCGCGGCGAAACCGCGCTTGAGCAGCACGGGTTTGTCGGTTTGTCCGAGCTTGCGCAGAAGGTCGAAATTTTGCATGTTGCGCGTGCCGACCTGCAAAATATCGGCGTACTGCGCACAAATGTCCACGTACTCCGGCGTCATGACTTCGGTCACCGTCAGCAGCCCGTATTTGCGGGCCGCCTCGGCCATCATCTCGAGCCCCTCGACGCCGATGCCCTGGAAGCTGTACGGGCCGGTCCGCGGTTTGAACGCCCCGCCGCGCAGTACCTGTCCGCCGGCTTCCTTGACGAGCCGAGCAATCCGATCAATCTGCTCGGGCGACTCGACGGCACACGGCCCGCCCATGACGACGAGTTCGTCGCCGCCGATGCGGACTCCCCGGATGTCGATGACGGTGTTTTCCGGATGGAATTCGCGGCTGGCCAGTTTGTACGGCTTCGAGACGCGAATGACGTTTTCGACGTCTTTCATCTGGCGCAGTTGTTCCATGAGCACCGGCTCGAATTTGCCGATAATGCCGATGACGATGCGGTCGACGCCGCGAGAAATGTGGGCTTTGACACCGAACTTCTCGATATGCTGGACAATCTCCTGAAGGCGCTCCTCGGAAATGCCGGCGGATGTAATGGCGATCATGGCGGTCACGCTCCCGTCGCTGGAAGTTCTTTCGCGCTTAAACGCTTATACGCTTCAACGCTTATACGCTTTTAAGTGATGAAGCAAATATACTATAGAACAGGGTATCCCGTCAAGTCTTCGCGTTCAAAGTTTCATCACGCACCGGCTCCCGCTCCTCCAGCCGAAGCGACTCCACATGCACGACGATGACACCGTCTTCTCCCTTGAGCTTCGTTTCGACGAGCAGGTCGACGTAGCGCACGTCGCCGCCCGCGACGTCGGTCAACAGCTCCTGGCGCAGGAACGAAAGGTGGGAGAAGTCGATATGGCGCGCGGCGTCGGGAAAAAACAAGGTCATGAAGTCTTCAAAGAACGTCGAAATAAGCTGTTTGAACAGCCGGTCGTGGGGGATAAGCCGCGACATGCGCTCAGCCCTTCAAATCTCCCCGCCCCTTAACGCCTTTTCCTTCACTCTCGGCAGCAACCTCTTCGGATCGATCGTCCGTCGAATCGGCCAGGTGGCCGGATCGTCCGGGTCGTATTGTTCCAGATACGCGATCACCTCGTTCGTGATCGGCGTCGGCGTCGAAGCGCCGGCGGTCACGCCGACGCGGCGGACCCCTTCCAGCCACTCCCGTTTCAATTCGGTAATGTCGGCGATCCGGTATGCTTTCACGCCCGCGATCTGTTCGGCCACCTGCGCCAGCCGGTTCGAATTGTTGCTGCGCGGGTCGCCGACGACGATGACGAGATCGCAGCCTTTCGCCTGTTCGGCGACCGCTTCCTGCCGCACCTGCGTGGCCAGGCAAATCTCGTTATAGACTTCGGCGCCGGGAAACTTGGCGCGCAGGCGCTCGACCAGATGGCGGACGTCCCACTGACTCATCGTCGTCTGGTTCGTGATCACCACTTTATCGGTCGGAAGGTCCAACGCGTCGATGTCTTCCTCCCGTTCGATCAGATGGACGCGTCCCGGCGCGACGCCGATCGCCCCTTCCGGCTCCGGATGGCCGCGTTTGCCGATATAGACGATGTGATAACCCGCCTCCGCTTTTTCTCGGATCAGCTCGTGCGTTTTCGTCACGTCGGGACAGGTGGCGTCGATGACCGTCAGACCCTTTTCGCGCGCCCGCCTGCGCACTTCCGGCGACACGCCGTGCGCAGTGAAAATGACCGTGCCGCGGTCGATTTGCTCCAGCAGCTCAAGCCGGCTCGGACCGTCGAGCGTTATGATACCTTCTTCCTCGAACGCCTTCGTCACGTAACTGTTGTGCACGATCATGCCGAGAATATAAATCGGACGCGGCAAATCCGGATTGCGCGCCGCCGTCGAAGCGAGCACCATCGCGTCGACGACGCCGTAGCAATAACCGCGGGGCGTGATTTTGACGACTTCCATGGGCGTTCACCCGTCTTCGTTTTTCCCCATTATACCGGAATCGTTCGCGGGCGGAAACCAAAGCGGCAGCCAGACGACGAACGTCGTGCCCCGGCCCGGGCCGGTCAGTACTTCTACCGAGCCGCCGTGTTCGTCGAGAATCCATTTGGCGATGGCCAGCCCGAGCCCCGTCCCCGCTGTCCGACCGCGAGAAACGTCGGCGCGGTAAAAACGCTCGAAAATGTGCGGCACGTCGTCTTTGTCCATACCGATACCGGTATCGCGAATACGGAAACCGACGCGGTCCCCCATCCGTTCGATGCTCAGCTCTACCTCGCCGGACGGCGTGTACTTGAACGCGTTGTCGATGAAAATGAACAACAGCTGTTGCAAATAGTCCCGGTTGCCGTGCACGAACAGACCGTCCAGCGTCGACAAGTCGCCGACGATCCATTCGGCGCTGCGCGGCAGCATCTGCGCCTTGCGGACGACTTCCTCGACGACCGGTTTTAGTTCAACCGGTTCCTTGTGCATCCGGTAACCGGCGTCCGCGCGCGCCAGCGACAGCAGGTCGTTGATCAGCCGGCTCATCCGCTCGGCTTCCGAGGCGATGTCGCGCATCGCCTCGACCGTCGCGCGGACCGTTTCCTCGTCCGGCATCTCTGTCCCTTCCGGCCGGCCGCCTTGCTCTCCGTCGGCAGGAACGAGGCCCGCGCGAGTGGATAGGCTGCTCCACACTTTTTCCAAAAACTCGATGTTGCCGCGAATCGTCGTCAGCGGCGTGCGCAATTCGTGCGACGCGTCGGAGACGAACCGCCGCTGCATCCGGTACAAATGGTCGAGCTCCTCGTACGCCGCCTGGATGCGCTCCAACATGCCGTTGATCGTGTCCGTCAGCCGTCCGATCTCGTCGTTCGGCCCTCTGCGCGGAATGCGCAAGCCGAGATCGCGGCCCTCCTGGATGCGGTTCGCCGCCTCGATGACGACGTCGATCGGTTTAAGCGCCTTGCGCGCCAAATACGAGCCGAACGTTGCAGCGACAAGCACACCGACGGCCGCGGTCGCTACGAGGATGAGACTCAGTTTCCGCAAAAACGCCTCGATATCGTCGGTCAGTCCGCCGACCTGCAGAACCGCGACGAACCGGCCGTCGACCATCAGCGGCGTATACATCAAAAGCAGCCGGTACCGAACTTCCGGGAGGTCGACCGAAGCGTAAAACGGACGCCCTTGCGCCGCCTGCTCGAAATGCGCCTGCAAAAGCGGAATGTTTTGCCGGCCGAGATTGGCGGACTTGTCCAGCAGACGCCCGTCGGCGCCGACGAGCTGGATGAAAATGTTCGACGACTGAAACGCGTTCAGGTTCGGCAGACGCAAAACGATTTGTCCGCCGAACAGAAACGGCAGCTGCTCCGCGCTGATCTGCGAATAAATCCGGTAAGACGTTTCCCGCAATTCCTGGCGAAGATCGCGGTACAGCGTCAAACGCATCACCGAATACAAAACGCTCCCGAACAAAAGGAGCGTCGCCGTCAGTACGGCGGTGTACCAGAGCGTCATCCTCGTCCGGATGCTCATCGGTTCCGCCTCCCGCATCACCGCTTCAGTCGGATCGGAGCACGTAACCCGTCCCGCGGACCGTCTGAATGATTCGCTTTTCTCCGTTTTCTTCCAGTTTCTGTCTCAACCACGCGATATAGACTTCCAGCACGTTCGACTCGCCGACATAGTCGTAACCCCAAATTTTGTCCATGATCAAGTCTTTCGGCAGCACGCGGCGGGGATTCTGCATAAACAAATGCAACAATTCGAATTCTTTCGGCGTCAACTCGAGCCGGCGTCCCCCGCGCATCGCCTCACGCGCGTCGAGGTCGAGCACGACATCCTCAAACGTCAGCCGGTTCGGCGGTTTCCCCGCCCGGTCCGAACGCCGACGAAGCAGCGATCGTACGCGCGCAAGCAGCTCCTCCAGCGCGAAAGGTTTGACGAGATAGTCGTCGGCGCCGAGATCGAGGCCTTTTACCTTGTCCGACACGTCGTCCTTGGCCGTCAGCATCAAAATCGGCACGTCGCTTCGGCTTTCGCGGATGCGCCGGCACACTTCCCAGCCGTCGACATGCGGCATCATGACGTCCAACACGACGAGATCCGGCTCTTCCTTTAGCATTTTTTTCAGGCCTTCCGCGCCGTCGGACGCCGTCTCGACCGTATAACCCTCGAAAGCGAGGCTGCGGCGCAACATCGACGTGATTTTTTCGTCGTCGTCGATCACCAAAATTTTTTCCCGCATCGGCCATTCCTCCCCGCGCCCTGCCGCCGATCTCTGTCGCATTCGTTTTCATCATAACACGAACGCCGCAGGCGGCCAAAGCGCGGCCGACAAAAATGAAGGAACGTTCCCGCCGCGGAACGTTCCTGTAAAACGGCTCAGTTGACATAATCGTTGCGGTCGCCGACGATGACGGCGGTCGTCATGCGCCGGCCTTCACGGATGAGCCCGATGGAGACGCGCTGTCCGGGTTTCGTCGCCTTCAGTTTGGCTTGAAGGTCTTCGGCGTTTTTGACCGTCTGGCCGTCGAACGACACGATGACGTCGTACGGCTGGATATCGGATTTGGCTGCCGGACCATTCTCGATGACCGACACGACGATGACGCCCTCATCGGAGCTTATCCCGAGCTGCTTTTTCCATTCATCCGGCAACCCGGCGACGTCGCGCATCGTGATGCCGAGGAACGGAACCGGCGTTTTCACGTTGTTCTTCAAGTTGTCCAGCACTTCCAGCACCGTGCTGGACGGAATCGCGAATCCGATGCCCTGCGCCTGCGCGCTGACCGCCGTGTTGATGCCGACCACCTCACCGGCGAGATTGAGCAACGGGCCGCCGGAGTTGCCGGGGTTGATCGATGCGTCGGTCTGGAGCATATGGTCGTACGTCCTCGAACCGGCGCCGTCGCGGATGTCGAACTTGCGCTCTTTCGCGCTCAGCACGCCGACGCTGACGGAATGGTCGAACCCGACCGGGTTGCCGATCGCCGTCACCCAGTCGCCGACGCGCAGCTTGTCGGAATCGCCGAAGGGCAACGTCGGGAAATCGCCGTTACCGTTGATTTTCAGCACGGCCAGGTCGAGGTCTCGGGAAGTGCCGAGTTTTTGCGCCTTGTACCGGTCCTTATGCCCGAGCACGGTGACGTAAATCTCGTCGGCGCCGGAAATGACGTGCTCGTTGGTCAAAATGTAGCCCGCCTTGTCGAAAAAGAACCCGGACCCCATCCCGATCGGCTGCGGCTGATTCGGCCGGCTCGGCTGCGTCCACTCGTCGCCGAAGAAAAACCGGAAAATGTCGTCGTCGAAAAACCGGTTCGTCGAACGCGTCGAATACGTTTCGATCTTGACGACCGCCGGACTGGCTTTTTCCACCATGTCGGCGATGTTCATCGGCAATGCGGCCGCCGAACCGGACGACTGCGCGGGAGTGTTCGCAGCGACGCGGACGCCGTTATCGACGCCGTTTCCGCCGCCGGTCGCAGCCGTTCGGGCGGATGTCGCAGAGCCGCCGAACCAGTCGTACCGGTCGGAGGCGAACATCAGCCCGCCCATCGTCAACGCGCCAACCAGCATGGAGACGAGCACCGTCCTCAGCATGCCGCCGCGTTTCGGCCGGACGGTCCACTCCTGCGGCCGGGCGGTTCCGTGCGGTCGGGAAACGGCGGGATACAGCGCGCGTATTTCCGTGCGCTCAGCCCGCTGGCCGCCCTGTGCGTCGACCGCACCGTACCCTGCGCGCTCCGTGCGGAGATTCGAAGAAGAATAGGAAGCCGAATAGGCCGAAGGATACGCATAGTAATAGGTCGTCGCGTCGTTCGTCCGTGCATCCGCCGCAGCCGCTTCGACTTCCGGCGCCGCCGCGTCGTCACGCGACGGTTCGGTCCGTCCGGTTGCGTCGCTGTCGGCTCGCCCGGCTTCGTCGTACCATCTGTTCTCCGCCATGGCGATACCTCCTCTCGGATCGCTGTCGTTTTCCGTTTTCGACTATCATCATGCGACATCAACCTTAAACGGACCTTAAACAAGGATAAAAGGTTGGTGAAAACTTCCGCCATTTTGGCGCGCGCCCCCGGCGGCGGCTCGTGCGGGCGGGGCGCGTCCGGAACCCCGGGCCCGGCCGCCGCCCGTTCGCGCCGGTCGGCCGCTACTCGTTTTCGTCGCGCCAACCGGCTTCCGTCTCGCGCAAAACGGCTTCCGCGCGCTGGATGTCGTCTGCCGACAGATCGGCGTCCGGATCGACGGGCGACTGGAACTGGTCGACGAGCGCTCCGAACAAGGCCGGCCGGGCGGCTTCCGGATCGTTGTCCGTGCGGTAAACGTGTTTCAGCACGTACGGGGTGCCGATGCGGACGTTCGCCTCGATACCGTCGGCGTCGGCGTCGATCCGACCGCGGATCGCCTCGAACGGTATGCGCAGCCAGATCGTGCGCGCATCGTCCAGAGGCCGGTCGAAGCTACCCTTGCGGTAATCCCAGTTGCCGCCGAGCGTAAAGCCGTGCGAGCCGAGGTAACGCTTGAGCGCTGCGAATTCGACTTCCTGCCGCTCCAGTTCGGATGCAAGGGGAAACATGCCGGCATCGCCCCTTTTTTCCTTTTAGGATGGGGCGACGGGCGGCGGGTTATACGTCTTCCGCCTTCAGATCGAAGCCGACGACGCCGACGACGGCGCCGGTTTCGTTCCGGATCGGCGCCGACACCGTCACGCAGGGTCGCTTCGTGATGGCCGACACGTAGACCGGCGATACGTACGTTTCTCCCTCCATAGCGCGTATCCACCAATGGCGCCCCCTTGCGTTGACCAACCCGGCAGGCGGCCGCGAAAACACGAACGTCCCGTCGTCGCGGTTCGACCAGACCGCCTCGATCTCCTCATGCGCCTCCATAAACGCTGTCAGCACCCGCTCGTGCACGCGTCCGTCCATTGCGGCCAGTTCTGCCGTGCCGGACAGCTCCGCAGCAAGGCGCATCAGGTCGTCACGGTTATATCCGTGCCGGCCGTCGAGATCGTCCTCTCCGAACGACCGAAGTGCGCCGGTCAGCTCTTCCGCCGTCCGCTTCAGGTTTTCGGAAACGCGGCGCAGCACCCCGGTCTGCCGTCGCTGCTCCTCCATCCGTTCCAGGGCGGCGGCGACATTCCGCAAATTGTTTTCCACGACTTCGACCGCCGCCTTCAACTGGTCCGCCGAAACGGACGCCAGTTCCGTCTGACGGAGGCTCGCGTCGGTCACGGCCGTCACCTCGTCGTGGAGACGGAGTGTTTTCCGAAAAATGTCGTCCAGCCTGTCTTTCATCGCGTTCATTTCGTCCAAGCTGAGCCGCACGGCTTTCCGTTCCTCTTCGACCGCACGCAGAACGTCCTCGACGCCTTTTTGGATCGAGGCGACAATGCGGGAGGAGCGTTCAACGGCATCATGACTCTGTTCTGCGAGTTTCTTGATTTCCTGCGCCACGACGGCAAATCCGCGCCCCGCCTCGCCGGCGTGCGCCGCCTCGATCGCCGCGTTCAGGGAAAGCAGGGTCGTCTGCGCGACGACTTCGCGGATGAACGCGTTCATCTGTTCGATTTGCAGCGCATGGCCGACGAACGCCCGGATGCGCTCTCTCATCGTTTCGTTGTCCGACTCGAGCCGTTGCATGACGCGGTCGGTTTCGACCAGCGACCTACATACCTCGACGACGGTCGCCTTGGCGGCGTCGCTCTCCGCCAGCATCCGTTCGGAGCTGCGGCGGATTTGTTCCGCGGCGGCGGCCAGCTGCCGCAAGCAAGCGAACGCTTTGTCGATCCGCTCCACGGCGGAGCGGCCTCCGACTTCCAGCTCCTTTTCCTGTGCGGCGGAACGGTCGGCGATGTCCGTCAGCCCGACAGCGGCGCGGTCGACTTCCTCGACGACGGCAACGAGCCGGTCGGCAACCACGCGCGATTCGTACAGGAACCGCCGGAAAGCCGACTCGTCGAACTGCTGCCGCGACGCGTCGGACTCCCGAACGTGCGATCCGGCACGAACATATTGCACCCATTGAAACAACCGGCCCATGCGCGCCCCTCCCATCCGAATTGATTGTAATATATTTGTAATGTTTATTCACATTATACGAGAGAAACACGGCAGAATCAATCGTTTTTCACCGTTATCGTGACATATAAACGACATCAAGCCTAATCAGGCGCCTCGGCTTACGCAAGACGTCGCCTTCTAAGCGAATGGAAGCGCCGTTCGGCGACGGTCATGTTTTCGCGTTCCTACCGAAACCGAACGACGGATCCTTGTCCGTCGTCGACCGCCAGCTGTGATATAATAAATGCTGAATCCACGAGGTGGCGTCATGTCGGGGCAGGACATCTTAACTCCCCGGTCCCGTGAGCGATTGCTCACTCTAATCTGAACGCGAAAGGAACGATCCCCGTGACCGACGACCAAACCGTCCGCGTCGACAACGCGTCCAAATCGTTCGGCCGCCGGACGGCTCTCCGCGATATCACGCTGTCGGTCGGCCGGTCGGAAATTTTCGGCCTGCTCGGCCCGTCCGGCTCCGGCAAAACGACGCTCGTCCGCCTGATCGCCGGTCTCGAAAGCGCCACGTCCGGCGCCGTTTTCGTGTTCGGCGTCCGTGTGCCGGAGCTGTCGCTGTTTCCGAGAATCGGCTATATGGCGCAGGCCGATGCGTTGTATCCGGAGCTTTCGGCGAAAGAAAATCTTGAATTTTTCGCGTCGCTGTTCGGACTAAGCGGAGCGCGGCGCAGACGGAAAATCGCCGAGACGCTCGAACTCGTCGGCCTGTCGAACGACGCGTCGACGCCGGTCCGAGCGTTTTCCGGCGGCATGAAGCGCCGGCTGTCGCTGGCGGCGGCGCTCGTCCACGAACCGGAACTTCTCCTGCTCGACGAACCGACGGTCGGCATCGATCCCCTCATCCGCCGCGCGATCTGGGACGAAATCGGGCGACGGAGCCGAAACGGCGCGACCGTCGTCGTGACACGACGCACGTCATGGACGAGGCGGAACGCTGTCATCGGCTCGCCCTGCTGCGCGAAGGTCGGCTGATCGCGGTCGGGTCGCCGGCGGAACTCAAAACCGGCACGGGAGCCCAAACTTTGGAAGAAGTCTTTCTGGTCCGGGGAGGAATGTCGTCGTGACGCTGCGCATCGGCGCCATCATCGTCCGCATCGCCCGCCAGTTTCTGCGGGACAGGCGAACGCTCGCGCTGCTGATCGTCGCACCCGTGTTCGTGCTGACGCTGATGTCGCTCATTTTCAACGGGGAAACGGTGCGGCCGGACGTCGGCGTCGGGCAAATCCCGGAACCGTTCGTCGCAGCGCTCGAGCGCTCCGGCCTGTCGGTCGAACGGCTCACCGCGGAAGAAGCGGAATCGCGGATGAAAAACGGAAAACTCGACGCATACCTGAGCATCGACGACGGACGGCCGCGTCTCACGCTTGAAGGCAGCGATCCCGCCGTGAGCCGCGCAGTGTTGCTGGCCGTCCAGAACGCTCTGCGCCCCGATACTCCTGGAGCGTCGCCCGGCACATCTGTCGTTCGGCCGGACGTCGTCTACCTGTACGGCGACGAATCGATGACCGCCTTCGACAATTTCGGCCCCGTATTGATCGGATTTTTCGCGTTTTTCTTCGTCTTTCTCATCGCCGGCGTTTCGTTCCTGCGCGAGCGGACCGGCGGTACGCTGGAAAGACTGATGGCCTCTCCGCTCAGGCGATGGGAGATCGTCGTCGGCTACATGGCGGGATTCGGGCTGTTCGCCTGCGCGCAGGCGGCGCTGATCGCGTGGTACGCGGTGCGCGTACTCGACATGCGCATGGAAGGAAGCTTCGGACAAGTGCTCGCCGTGACGCTGCTTCTGGCCGTGACCGCGCTGGCGCTCGGCATCTGGCTGTCGGCGTTTGCCAATAATGAATTTCAGATGGTGCAGTTCATACCCGTCGTGCTCGTGCCGCAGGTGTTTTTCTCCGGCCTGTTCAGCCTGGACGCCGTCGCCGGCTGGCTGCGCTGGCTCCACGACGTCATGCCGTTGTCTTACGGCGCGGACGCTCTGCGCGACATCATGATCCGCGGCAAAAGCTGGGCCGACATCGCCGACGACCTCGCGGCGCTCGCGGGTTTTTCGTTTGCGTTCATGCTGCTGGCCGGCATCGCCCTGCGCAGGCACCGCAGCGTCTGAGAGCCCCGCGGGACGTCGGCCGCCGGGACGTGACTGTGCGCAACGTCGACCGACGAAACGCCTCCCGATCCGGAATTCGAGACGACAATCCGTTCCCTCGTCCGCAGGTTTCCCCGAATGCCGGTCTTTACGGCGAAGCCGGCCCCTCCTCGTCGGAAAACCGGTCCGCCTCCGGCGACAGCGCCGACAGATGATCGCGCAGCCGTTCCTTGGCGCGGTGGATTTTCGCCTTGACGGTGCCGACGGGAAGGCCCAGCCGCTCCGCGATGTCGCGGTCTTTCATGCCGTGGAAAAATTTATAGATCAGGACTTTGTGCAAGTCTTCCGGCAGCAGGTCCATGCCCTCGACGATCATGGTCCGGATCAGCAGCAGTTCCTCGAGATCCTCGTTGCTGCGGACCCATTCGCCGGCGTTGATGTGTTCGAGCGATGTCGCGTTGCGTCGGTATTTTTGCTTCATCAGATTGATGCCCGTGTTCGTCGCGATCGCCTTGGCCCACTGGATCAGTTTCCGTTCGTCGCGCAGCGAATCGGTTTTCTGCAAAATTTTTAGCCACGACTCCTGCACGATGTCCATCGCGTCGGCGTCGTTGCGCACCATGGCGTACGCCACCCGGTACATTTGCCGGTAAAGCTCGGCGAACAACCCGTCGACGTCGCTGCATCGACCGAGCAGATTGGAAAAAGGGGTTCCCCGTTCGGTCTCCATCCGGACCACGCTCCCGTCCGGCAGCTCCCATGAAGGCGATTGCAGCCTGCTTCGATTCTATCATTTCCGGACATTCCTTTCCAGTAGCCTACATCTCCCGGATTCAAAGGAAATACATGCGAATGAAAGCTTAAGGCGAAAGCCATGGTCGGCTTTCGCCTTATGGGCCGATTTTCCCCCTACTTCTTGTTCCCTACATCGTCAATTCCACCTCATGCACGCGGCCGTCGTCCACCAGCTCGATCCACGGGCCGGACGCGTCCTTCCAGGATGAAACGTCCACTGTCGTTCCGTCCGCCGTAAGCCTCGTCCAGCCGACACATTTGCCGTGCGGATTGCGGACCGTGATGCGGTAACGCGAACGCCCGTATCGGTATTGAACCGAAAACCCCGGCCACGACGAGGGCACGCACGGGCGGAAATACAACCGGTTGCCAAGGCGGCGCAGGCCGAGAATCCATTCAACGCCGGCCTGCCACATCCAGCTGGCCGCTCCCGTATACCACGTCCACCCGGAACGTCCGCGTAAAGGCTCAGCCGTATACACGTCGCCGGCCATGACGTACGGTTCGCCGCCGTAACGGAACGCGCCCTCGGGTGTCGCCGCATGAACGATCGGATTAAGCATGCGGAACCACTCGAATGCCTTGTCGCCGTCGCCCAGCATGCACCAGGCGATGACGCCCCAAACGGCCCCGTGCGTATATTGCGCGCCGTTTTCCCGAATACCGGGCGGGTACCCCTGAATATACCCCGGAGCCGGTTCCGTCCGGTCGAACGGCGGCGCAAGCAGCGGCAAAACACCGATCCGCCGGTCGACGAGCAGCTCGTCGGCCGACCGCATCGCCCGTTCCGCGCGTTCGCGCGGCGCCGCTTTGGACAGCACCGCCCACGACTGCGCGATTGCATCGATGCGGCACTCGGAACTGCCTGCGGTGCCCAGCCAGACGCCGTCGTCCGTACGCGCCCGGCGATACCATTTTCCGTCCCACGCGTGATCGTTCAGCGCTTTTGCCAACGAGGCGCGCGCCTGACGGTAACGCACCGCTCTCGCCCGGTCGCCGCGGCGTTCACAAATGTCCGAAAACCGCTCTAGGACGTCGCACAGGAACCATCCCAGCCATACGCTCTCGCCGCGGCCTTCCGGACCGACGCGGTTCATCCCGTCGTTCCAGTCGCCGGTTCCGATGAGCGGCAGCCCGTGTTCGCCGAACCGAAGCGCGCGTTCGATCGCCCGCACGCAATGTTCATAAACGGTGCCGACATCTCCTTCGGCCGCCCGTTCGTATCGCTCCTCCTCCGACGGCCCGAGCGGCTCGCTTTTTAGAAACGGCGCTGTCTCGTCGAGCAGCCGTTCGTCGCCGGTATGCTCCACGTAGCGCGCCGCCGCGTACGGCAGCCAGAGCAAATCGTCGGAAAACCGCGTCCGAATGCCGCGGTCGGTCTCTTCATGCCACCAATGCTGCACGTCGCCTTCCTCGTACTGGCGCGACGCGTGCAGCAAAATCTGGCGACGGGTCAGGTCGGGACGCGCGTGCAACAAGGCGAGGCTGTCCTGCAGCTGGTCGCGGAAGCCGTAAGCTCCCCCAGCCTGGTAAAAACCGGCTCTTCCCCACATTCGGCACGACAACACTTGATACGGCAACCACCGGTTCAACAGCAGATCGGTCTCCGCGCTGGGCGTTCGAATTTCCACCGCTCCAGCCAAGTCGTCCCAGAAAGAGACGGCTTCCTCAAATTCCCGGACACAGGCGTCGGACGACCGATACTTTTGCGCAAGACGAACGGCTTCCTCGCGGGACGCCCCGCATCCCAACAACACGAAAACCGATCGCTCGCCTTTGGCTTCCAATTGCACGACGACCTGCACCGCCCCGCACGGATCGTTCGTGGGCCCGATCCGCCCCGATAAACGAACGCGCCCAAGCGCCGCGGGTTCGAACACCGATCCGCCGCGTCCGATAAATTCCCCGCGGTCTCCCGTCCACGACGGCGCCGCTTCCGCGCGTGTGCCGGAACTTTCGGGATCGCCGGACGGCTGAACCCGCACGGCCAGAAACGCCGTCGCGCCGCGGAACGGTTCGGCAGCGGCGCCGTTTCGCGCCAAAAGCGCCTCGACCGTCCTGTCCCACTCCGTCGAAAGAAACGGCGCGCATTTATCCCGCTCGGTACCAAGCACCCATTCCGCATACGCGGTCACGGTCAGGACGCGGCGCCGCCCGCTGCGGTCGGCCAGGCGGAGATGCGCGATCTTGACGGCGTCTTCCCCCGCCGCGTAGACAACCAAATCGTGTTCGACGCCTTCTTTCGTAAACCGAAAGCGGCTATATCCCTGCCCGTGAGAAACAACGTACGACGCGTCGAACGGGGCGACCGTCCAGAAACGGCCGCTTTCCTCATCGCGCACATAGATCATTTCGCCTGGACGGTCCGTCGCCGGATCGTTCGACCACGGCGTCAACCTGAACTCGCGGCTGTTCAGCCACCACGTGCACCCCGTATACGTTTCCGACACGAGAAAGCCGAACGTCGGGTTGGAAACGGCGTTGATCCAAGGCAGCCGCGGCGACCGGCCGCGCGCCCGGTCCATCAGGATCCGATACTCGCGCCCGTCGGGCGTAAAACCGCCGATGCCGTTGAAAAACACGAGCGACGCCGACTCTCCGTCTTCCGGCCGTGCGACCGCGCTAGGCTCCCTCGCGTCCGCCGACGGAACAAGCGGCGCGGGCAAAACGTCCGCGGGCGGGCGCACGCGAAGCTGGGCGCGCAGGCTCGGTCCTTCGGCGCACAGCACGACGCCGGCGGCGGCCAAAAGCAAGTTTTTCGTCTCCGGCGGCATCCGTTCCGCTTCCAGCACGTACATCCGGCCGGAAGCCTTGTCGGCCGCCGAATACCGCTCCGCAATCCGCATCACCGCATCCTGGACGGCCCTCTGATAGCCGGATCGCGACTCGACCAGCACCGCCAGATCAAAACCGATCCCTTTGCGCACCAGATACTCCCGTCCCGCCGCCCACCTCGCGACGGCCGGCAACCCCGCCGAATCGGAAACGCGTACCGCGACGATCGGCAAATCTCCGGAAATGCCGTACGCCCAGAGTGCCGAAATATCCCGTTCGAGCTCCGCAACCCGCTTTACCCTGTCGGCGTCATACGGCGCGCGATACAACAACCGGCCGCCCAGCTGTTCCAGCGCTTCCGTCTCCGAGGCGTTCAGGCGGAAGTGACTCCGTTCCAACTGGCTGCGCGCCCGCGCCGACCGAAACGCGCGCTCCACCTGGGCTGCTCCTTTCAACCGCCGAACGATGTCGACCGCTTTCTCTCTCGCGTCCGACACTCCGGTCACGGCGACCAGCACCACCCGACCTCCCGGCGGAACGACGACGCGGCGCCGCATGACGAAAGCGGGATCGGCGACCGCTCCGACGCTTCCCGACAGCGGACCGCGCACGCCCTGCGGACAAGCCGGCGGACATCCGCGCCCGATGAACCGAATGCGGTCGGTTTCAAACTCCGCCGGCCCGGACTCTGCGGAAACGGCGCCCGCCGCTTCGTCCGACTCGACCGACAGCGCGTGAACCGCCCACACCGGGGGTTCTTCCGGCGTTCTCGGCCGGCGGCGCGCAAGAAGGCACTCGTGCTCGACGTCGAACATCGTTTCGACGAACAGTTTTGCAAAAGCCGGGTGTGCCGATTCGGCAGCAGGAGAGGCAAGGACGATCTCCTGATACGTCGTCACCTCCAGCTCGCGCGGCTCCGTCCCGACATTCGCCAACGTCAGCCGCCTCACTTCCGCCTGCACGTCCGGCGAAACGCAAATGTCGAGCCGCGACCGGACGCCGTGCGCAACGCCGGTGAAAACGGCGCAGGCGGGCGAAAATTCCGCGCGGAAATCGTCGATTTCCGTCCGGCAAGGCTGAAACGTCGGCGACCAGACCGCGCCGGTCGCAACGTCCCGAATGTAGAAAAAACTTCCCCAGTCGTCCGCCGTCGGATCGCCGCGCCATCGCGTCACCGCCAGCCCTTCGAAGCGGCTGAAACCGGAGCCGGAAGCGGTGACGACGACGGTATACGCGCCGCCCGAAAGCACGCACACTTCGGGCAACGGCGTATGCGGCGTTTCGAAGACGCGGACCGGCATTTCCGTCGAAGCCGCGCGCCTTTCCGGCGGAAGCTCGTTTTCCTCCAGCTGTCGCTGCAAAAGGGCGGGACGATCGGGCATCCGTTCCTTCAGCAACAGCTCGGCCGCCCGGACGCGTGTGTCGCGGTGGAACCGATCGGGCAGCCGGTACGGCGAAAGCAGGTTGGCCAACGCCAGAAGACTCATCCCCTGATGGTGCGCCATGAACGTCCGCACGACGGCGCAGGACGCACGGTCGGGCAGCCGGTCCGGCGTAAAATCGACCGCGTCGTAAAAACCGAATTCGCCGCGGGCGCCGATCGCTTCCAGACGGCGAAGCGATTCGACCGCCGCGCGCGGCGCGTAAGGCAACGCCAGAATCGTCGCATACGGCGCCACGACCAGATCGTGTTCGAGTCCGCGCTTGAACCCGAGCTCCGGCACCCCGAACGCCCGGTACTGGTAGTTCATCCGGAAATCGAACGCGTAATAGGCCGACTCCGAAATGCCGAACGGCACGCCCCGTCTGCGCGCATACGCGATCTGCCGCCGAACGGCGCCACGGCAGGCGTAGTCGAGCAAAGAGTCGCGGTAATGGCGCATGAAGAGCGTCGGCATTAAATACTCAAACATGGTGCCCGACCAGGAAAGCAGCGTCGGCGTGCCGCCGGCCGGAGCCATCGTTCGCCCGAGTACGCGCCAATGCTCCGGCGGAATTTGTCCGAGCGCGATCGCAGCGAAACTCGCCTGCCGCGCCTCCGACGCCAGCAAGTCGTAGAGCACCGAATCGCGCTCGTTGACGTCGGACCGAAATCCGAGGCTAAACAGCCTCGCTTTCCGGTCGTACAGCGGCCGGAAGTCGGTCGCCGCGACGATCGCCTCCATCCGCTTCACGAGCGAACGTCCCCGTTCGGCGACGCTTTCGTTCAAGCCGGCTGCGTCCGCCTCCAGCCATTCCTTTAACCCTTCCTTGACTGCAATGAGACAAACGACGAAATTGCCGGAATCGACCGTCGACACGTACGGCGGGGACAGCGGTCGGAGCGTCGTCGTGTCGTACCAGTTGTACAAATGACCGTTCCATTTTTCTAGTTTTTCGACTGTGCTGATTGTCTTATCTAAATATTCTATTAAATCCGGCGTCCCGATCCATCCGAAATCACGGGCCGCTAAAACGCACGCTAGTTGAAGACCGACGTTCGTCGGCGACGTCCTGTGCGCGACGCCGTTCGGCGGGTCGACCTGCACGTTGTCGGGAACCAACCAGTGGTCCTCTTCGCCGACAAAACGCTCGAAAAACGTCCAGATCTGGCGCGCCAGACGTTCGAGCCACTGCCGTTCCTCCGCCGTCAGCGGAATGTTTTCTTCCCCGACGGGCCGTTCCAGCCACCGGATGCCGAGGGGAGCGGCCGACCAGAGGAGAGAAACCGCGAAAGCGGCCGCCGTCGCCGGCGAGTCCGTCAGCAGACCCGCCGCCGCCGGCAACGCGGCCAGAACGTAACCGGCCGTCCGCATCATGACGACGGGCGGTTTTCCGTTTTTGCTCCTGCGTTCAACTTCCGCCGAACAGACCCATTCGAGCAGCCGCCGGCGGGAAACGGTCATCCGGTACAACGTCCTTCCGACGGCGTCCGCCATCAGCGCCGTCTGAAACGGCAAAACGGCCGCCTGGATTATTCCCTGACCGAATGCGGTCCACAACCGGCGCAGATGAAAATGCCGGCTTCCGAACGCCGCGAGCATCCGCCATCCCGGCAGCAGCGCCGTCGCGACGGCCGCCGCCCACCAGGCCGCGGTCGTTCCCGGCAATCCGGCCGTTCCGAACAACACGAGCGCATACAAGGAAGGGGCGACGAGGCTGCGCCGCAAATTGTCGACGATTTGCCAGCGCGTCAGAGCGCCGAGGTCGACGCGCCGCCGCCTGCCGTACCGGTCGGCCGTACGCGGCGCCAGCCAGTAGACGAGCTGCCAGTCGCCGCGCACCCAACGATGCAGCCGCCGCTGATACGCGTAAAATGTAGCCGGATGTTCGTCGACGAGCTCGACGTCCGACAGCAGCCCGGCGCGCAAAAAACCGCCCTCCAGCAAGTCGTGGCTGAGCACGCGGTTTTCCGGGATCCGGTCGCACAGCACCCGGGCGAACGCGTCCACGTCGAAAATGCCTTTTCCCGCAAACATTCCTTCCGCAAAACCGTCCTGATACGGGTCGGAAACCGCAAACGCGTAGGCGTCGACGCCCGGATCCCCCGTCCAGAAACGGACAAGGCGCGTTCGCGTTACCGACTCGTACCGGACGGACACGCGCGGCTGCAAAACGCCGTATCCCTCGACGACACGCGTTTGCGACGGATTAAGCCGCGGACGGTTAAACGGCAGATGCATCGCACCGATCATTCGGCGCGCGGCACCCATCGGCAGCTCCGTATCCGCGTCGAGTGTTATCACGTACCGGACGCGGGGCCATACCGAAGCGTCGCCGATCGTCCACACAAAGCCGGTGTCCGTTTTGCCGCGCAACAGCTCGACGAATTCGACCAACTTGCCGCGCTTGCGTTCCCAGCCCATCCAGACGTTTTCTTTCGGGTTCCACGTGCGTTTGCGCAAAAACAGATGAAAGGTCGATCCACCGGGGGCGGCGTACTTGCGGTTCAGCTCTTCGACGGCTTGACGAGCCGCCTCGACGATCGCCGCATCTTTCGGTTCGGTCTCCGCCTCTGCGTCCGCGAAATCGCCGAGCATGGCGTAATGGACGTTCGCATCCCTCGTCGCCAGATGGTGCAGTTCGAGCCGTTCGGCCGTCTCGCGAACGTCGTCCGCGGACGACCAGATGACGGGAATGACGACCATCGTCGTCGCTTCCGGCGGCACACCTTCTGAAAAATCGTAACGAAGCAACGGCATAGGCCGAAAACAGCGCTTGATCGCCCCGTGTACCGTCGTCACCGCCCATTCGGAAGCGGGAAGCGCCAATGCAAGCAGGGCGACCGCCCATTCGCCGGGCGTCCAAACGGCGCCTCCGTTGATAAGCCGCGCGGCGCCAATCCAAAACAAGCCGAACACCGCCGCCAAAACACCGAAATAGGTGCGGCAGCTTCGGTTCCACCTTCCGACACCGGTCAGCCGCCGCGTCCGCCAGCATGCTCGGAGCGCCTGCTTCAGCAGCCGTACACCCGCCGGCTCGAGCAGGTAATAGGAGACAAACGCCGAACGAGGTAACTCGTCCGGCCGGAGCGCATCGGGCGTTTCGCGTTTCGCCAATTCGACGGCTTTCTGGGCGACCAGCGTTTCCGGGACGCGCAACCGCCGTGCAAGCCGTTCCACGCGCCGCCTGAGCACATCCCGGCTTTCAAAGTCGAGCCGCGCATATGTATCGGCCGCTTCCGTCCGCAACAACCGCTCCACGACGGAACACCGCTCGAACCATTCCCTCCAGTCCTGGCGCTCAAGAAGCCGCAGCGAACCGATCAAATTTGCGGCCGTCGTCTGGAATCCGGCCTGAAGCTGGTATTCGTACGTCATGATGTTTCGCAGCGGATCGGCGTGCTCGCATCCGTCCGCTTTCGGCAGCATGAACGTTTCCGTTTCGCAACGGAGCCAGGCCCGAAGTTCTTCCGCGTCTTCCATCCGTTCGCGAAGGTGGCCGACGAGATGGACGACCCACGGCGCGGACAGCGGGACAGCGACGCCGGCCTCCTCCAGCGCACGGCTGAGCGACTCCGGCCGGGGTGGAGTTCCGACGGACGCCAAAATCCGGTCGACTTGCGCGCAAATTTCTCTTCGCTCCCGCACGTTCGCCGCCAGGTCGGCAAGCCGGCGGACGAGCGCCGCCCGCATGACGAAGGGCAACGCCCATGTTTCGGCGAGCGACAGCACCGACGCTTCCTGGTACGCGTCCAGCCACGAAAACCATGTCTTTTCATCGACAAGACCATCGGAAGCGACAAGATAATGTTCGCAGAGGGACATGACGCGCAGTTCGCCGGTGCCGCGCAAAACGGGCAGCTGTCTCAGCAAATCGTCCGACAAGGCGTCGCGGACGGCCAGAATCTGTTCTTCGACGAATTCGGCGTTGTCCAACAGCCACTCCTCGGCAGGCTGGGAACAGGCCGCGTCCGTTTGCCGCAAAACGTCGATATGCTTTCTCAGCCTTACAACATCCGCGGCGAATTCACGCCGGAGCCGGCAAGCCGAACGCCGGGACGCGAGCACGTCGTGGCGAAGTGCCAGCTCGCGCGCCTGTCGCCGCAGACTTTCCACATCCGACATCCAGGAGTCCTCCCGCTTCAGGTGTCTTTTCTCAATGTTCCCTGAAGGCGGGGATTTTATGAAAATCAAAAGCAGCCGGGGGAAGCGACTTCCCTCCGGCCGCCGAGGTCGTTGTACCGGTTCATTTTCTCTTCCGTCAATTTGCCGTCGCCGAGCCGAAGCACGAGGACTTCGACGCGGCGTTTGCCCCATTCCCGGTAAATCTGATCTTTCCGTTCGAAATATAGGTCGATCACATGCCCTTTGACGGACGATCCGGTATCGGCCACGACCGCGTAGCCGTAACCGGGAACGTACAGTTCCGTGCCGATCGGAAACAGCGCCGGATCGGCCGCGATCGTGGAGTAGACGTCCCTGCGCGCTCTGACGCCGGAAAACGTGATGCCGTAACCGGGATCACCCGGACGCTTGCCGGTCGATTCCGGCCCGGCGTAGTAGCCGGTCGCCGTGACGACGACGCGCCGGCACTGCCGCAATTGGTCGGGACTATGAAACGACGGCGCGCGCTTGTTGCGTTCCATCCAGTCCGCAGCGCTCAACGCCATTGAAGCGGCCGCGGATGCGGAGACCGGCGCGACATTCGACGCGGCTGCGGCGGGTGCGGGCGTCGATACAGGCGCGCGCGCCTTCGTCGGAGACGCCGGCGCAGGCGTCGCCGCCGGTGCGGGCGCCCCAGCGGCTGCGGACGCGGCTCGGTTGATTCCCGACGCCGCCTGCGGTACGCCCGCCTCCGGCTCCCGTCCGTCTCCGGGCGCCAACACGGCCGGCGGAGCGGCCCACGCCGAAAACGCGAACCAGATCGCAAGCCACCACGCGCATACGCGTAAAAACATGAACGGGCATCGCCTCCCGTTAAGGAAGGATGCCCATCATTCCCAAAATTATACGTTTCACCCGAGCGGACGATCGCCGATTTCCTCCCGGATCATCGCGATCAGTTCGTCGATCGATTTGGCGCCGAGATCTCCCTCGCCGCGCCTGCGGACGGAGACCGTGCCGTTTTGCCGCTCTTGGGCGCCGACGACGATCATATACGGAATCTTTTCCAACTGCGCTTCACGGATGCGGTAGCCGAGTTTTTCGTTGCGCAGGTCGGCTTCCGCACGAATGCCCGCCTCCCGCAAATCGGCGGTCACGCGCTCCGCATACGCGCCGTCGTGTTCCGGCGAAACCGGCAGCACGCGCGCCTGAACGGGCGAAAGCCACGTCGGCAGCGCTCCGGCATAATGTTCGAGCAGAAACGCCGTCATCCGCTCCATCGTGCTGATGATGCTGCGATGGATGACGACCGGGCGATGCTTTTTGCCGTCTTCCCCGACGTACTCCAGACCGAACCGCTCCGGCAGCAGAAAATCGAGCTGCGCCGTCGACAGCGTTTCTTCCTTTTTAAGCGCCGTACGAATCTGCACGTCGAGCTTCGGGCCGTAAAACGCCGCCTCGCCTTCCGCCTCGTAAAACGGCAGGCCGAGCTCCTCGACGACTTCCCGCAACATGCGCTGCGACATCTCCCACATCGCGTCGTCGGGGTAATATTTCTCGCGGTCGTTCGGATCACGGTACGACAGCCGGAATCGGTAGTCCGTAATTCCGAAATCCTTGTAAACTTCCAGAATCAGCTGAACGACGCGCGCAAACTCTTCCTTGATCTGATCCGGACGGCAGAAAATATGGGCGTCGTTCAGCGTCATCGCACGGACGCGGTGCAGCCCCGTCAGCGCTCCGGACATCTCGTACCGATGCATCGTACCGAGCTCGGCGATGCGTAAGGGGAGATCGCGGTAACTGCGCAGCTCGCTCTTGTACACCATCATATGGTGCGGACAATTCATCGGCCGCAGCACCAGCTCTTCGTTGTCGAGCGACATCGTCGGAAACATATTTTCATGGTAATGATCCCAATGGCCGGACGTCTTGTACAATTCGACGCTGGCGAGCACCGGCGTGTAGACGTGCAGGTAGCCGAGCTTTTCCTCCCGGTCGACGATATAGCGCTCCATGATGCGCCGCAGCTTGGCGCCCCGCGGCAGCCAGAGCGGCAAGCCTTGTCCGACTTCTTTGGAAAACGTAAAAATTTTCAGATCCCTGCCGAGCCGGCGATGGTCGCGTTTTTTCGCTTCTTCCAGCAGCCGCAAATATTCCTCCAGCTCCTCTCGCCGCGCAAACGCCGTGCCGTAAATGCGCTGTAGCATCTTGTTGCGCGAATCGCCGCGCCAATACGCCCCCGCCACGCTGAGCAGCTTGAACGCCCGGATTTTTCCCGTCGACGGCACGTGCGGCCCCCGACACAGGTCGAAAAACTCGCCCTGCTCGTAAATCGAGATCGTCTCGCCTTCGGGAATGTCGTCGATCAACTCGAGCTTCAGCGGATCACCGGCTTCCCGGTAGAGCCGGATCGCCTCGTCGCGCGACACTTCCTTTCGGACGACGGGCAAATTTTCCTCGACAATCCTGGCCATTTCGCGTTCGATCGCTTCCAGGTCCTCGGAAGAAATCGGCCGATCGACGTCGATATCGTAATAAAAACCGTCCTCGATGACCGGTCCGACGCCGAGCCGGACGTTCTCCGGCCCAAATAAGCGTTTGACCGCCTGCGCCGTCAAGTGGGCCGCGCTGTGCCGCAGCACCGCCAACCCTTCGGGCGTATCGGCCGTCAAAATGCGCACCGACGCGTCGCGATCGAGCCGGTGGGACAGATCGACGAGCCGGCCGTCGACGACGGCGGCGACGGCGTCTTTCGCCAGCTTCCGGCCGATCGCCTCGGCGACCTCGGCCGCCGTGACGCCCGCTTCGAACTCCCGGCTCGAGCCGTCCGGCAACGTCACGCGTATGTTCGTCACCCCGCATGCCTCCTTCCGGAAAAACCGAAAAAGCCCGTCCCTTTCCCCAGGGACGGGCCTATGTCGATCCTCGTCCGCGCCCGCGTTTCTTCGCCTTCCGCGGCGCGCCGTCCGGGCTTCCGCTCTCCGAAATTATACCGGAAAACGGCGTGTTGTCAAGCGGGCACCCGCCGCACCATTCGACGCGGGATCCGAATACGTGGTGAATCGTCCTGAGCAGCGTCTCGTCCGAGGAGTCTTCGTCCCAGAACACAAGCTCCGGCTTCGACCAGTCCGGTTTCGGTACGTGAATGCGAATCTTTTCCGGAGATACTTCCATCAGCGTGCTGACCAACCTGTCCTGAACGCCGACAAACCGCAAATCTTCTTCGTCTGAATCGTCCTGCCCGACGCCCCCGCTGGGCTTCGCCTCGGGTCGCCCGCCGGCATCGCCCCCAGCGTCGACTGCGCGGACGACCGAAAGCGCCGGGCGTCCGGCTTTCGGCTTGATCGGCGCGCCTTTTTTGTCGACCAGCACGAACTCGCCGTTTTCCAGCCGGAACAAATGGACGAGCGGCGTCCGCGGCGGGCGCAAAAACATAATCAATTTCAGTGCGGTAATGAAATCATGGTACATTTTATACGCCTGGTAATGCTCCCATCCGTTCAGCACGGCCGTAAACACGTCGGTCATGTAATCGCGGAGGCGGAAGACGAGAAAACCTTCCATCTGCATCTTTCGCTCCTCGCCGAGATACGTTCTCGCCACCCGACCGATCTCTTCCCTACGCCCCGGGCGAAGCCTGTCCAGCGCCCGTTTGCAAAACGCCATCACCGTCTCGACGTTGAACGCGTCGACGCTGCCGCCGCGTTCGCTTCTCAACGCATCCCGCAGCAGTACCGGTTCCAGATCGCAAACGATGAAGTCGGTCAAACATTCGGCGATTTCGTCGAGCAACACGTCGTCCAACGGTTTTCGGCCGCTCAGCGCGACCGTCTCGTCGCCGTCTTTTTTCCGCCGCCACTGCACGCGGAACTCGCCGTCGGCAAACCGACTTTCCAGCCGATCGCGCAAGCCGTTGAGATGCCCCCAGGCGACTCCCCGGGCGGTCACGCTGAGCAACCGCATCCTCCCAACTCCCCGCCAAAACGTTCTCCTTCAACGGCGGCCGTAACCACGAAAAATTCCGCTGCGATTTAGTATATGTCGGCATTGTCCGCGTATGCAAAATCGCGTTCAATCGGCGTATGTTCGTCGAACACCCGCAAAATTTCGTACCGCGTGTTGCGCTGTGCGGGGATTTTACCGGCTTCCCGGATGAGACGGACGATCAGTTCGATGTTGACCTTGTACGTCGTGCCGGCGGCCGATACGACGTTTTCCTCCATCATCGTGCTGCCGAAATCGTTGCAGCCGTAATGCAGCGACAGTTTGCCGACTTCCGGCCCCATCGTCACCCAGGAAGTTTGGAAGTTTGGAATGTTATCCAGCATGAGGCGTGCGATCGCCAGCGTCTTCAGGTATTCCTCAGGACCGAGCCGCGGCCGCGGCAGACGTGTGTTGTCGGGCTGAAACGTCCAGACGATGAACGCGAGAAACCCCGCCGACGGATATCGGTTGCGGATGCACTCGTCCTGCGCCTCGCGCAGCCGCAGAAGGTGCAGCACGCGCTCCTCGTTCGTCTCGCCGAAACCGATCACCATCGTCGCCGTCGTGTTGAGCCCGACGCGGTGCGCCGTTTTCATCGTCTCGATCCAGTCTTTCCACGAGCCCTTGCGGCGGCTGATGCGCATGCGCGTGCGGTCGTCGAGAATTTCGGCGCCGGCGCCGGGCAGCGAATCAAGCCCCGCCTCCTTCAGCTGCCGGATCGTCTCCTCGAGCGACAACCCGGACAATTCCGACATACGCCGGATTTCCGACACCGAGAACGAATGCATCGTGATGCCGGGAAACCGCCGCTTGATCTCCCGCAACAAGTCCAAATAATACGAAAACGGCAGGTCGGGATTGACGCCGCCCTGCATCAGGATCTCCGTACCGCCGACGTCGACGGTCTCCTGGATTTTGCGGAAAATAACCTCGTTCGGCAGCACGTACCCCTCTTTTGAGCCCGGCGGCCGGTAAAACGCGCAAAACCTGCAATGCACGTCGCAAACGTTCGTATAATTGATGTTGCGGCCGACGACGAACGTCGCGATCGGTTCGGGATGAAGCTGCAACATCCGCTTGTTGGCGGCGTGCCCGATCTTTTCAATCTCGTCCGACTCAAACAGCGCCAGGCCGTCTTCCAGGCCGAGGCGTTCTCCGGCCAGCGCCCGGTCGAGAATGGCGTCGATGCGGCTCATCGGATTTTCCCTCCCCCGCCTCGATCGTATCACATCCCGCGCCGGAACGCATCCCGAAACGACCAGTCGCGGCGCGGACGGACCGCACGCCGCTCACCGCGCGCCGTCGACTTCGGCTCGTGCCTTTTCGAACGCCTGCGACAAGTCCGCGATCAAATCCTCCACATGCTCGATACCCGCCGACAGTCGCAAAAGCCGGTCGTCGACGCCAACGCGCCGCCGGATTTCCTCCGGAATGTCGGCATGCGTCTGCACGGCCGGGTACGTCATCAGCGACTCGACGCCGCCCAGGCTTTCCGCGAACGCGATCAGCCGGATATGGCGCAAAATTGGCTCCACATACCGCGCATCCGTCACCTTAAACGAAAAAATGCCCGTATTTCCGGACGACTGCGATTTCTGGATCTCATACCCGGGGTGGTCCGGCAATCCCGGATAGTAAACCCGCTCCACCATCGGATGCGACCGCAAAAACTCGGCCAACCTCGTCGCGTTGTACTGATGACGCTCCATTCGCACGGCAAGCGTCTTCATCCCGCGCATGAGCAACCAGCTGTCCTGCGCGCCGAGCACCGCGCCGATCGAATTGTGCAGAAACGCCATCCGCTCCGACAGCTCTTTGCCCTTCGTCACGATCAGCCCGGCGAGTACGTCGTTGTGGCCGCCCAAATATTTCGTCGCGCTGTGGATGACGATGTCCGCGCCCAGCTCGATCGGCCGCTGGAAAAACGGCGTCAAAAGCGTATTGTCGACGATCGTCAGAAGCCCGTGCTTCTTCGCCCACGCCGACACCTTGCGCAGATCGGTGATCATCATAAGCGGATTCGTCGGCGTCTCCACCAGCACAGCTTTCGTCTCCGCGCGTCGGTTCGCCTCCAGCGCGTCGAGATCGTTCGTGTCCACATACGTTGCGCTCAACCCGAACCGGCTCATCACCTGTTCCAGCAACCGGTACGTCCCGCCGTACAGATCAAGCGAAACAAGCAAATGGTCGCCCTGCGAAAACAGCGCGAAAATCGTCTGCAGCGCCGCCATGCCCGTGCTGCAGGCGAACCCGGCGTCGCCGGATTCCAGGTCGGCGATCGCCGCCTCCAGCACCGCCCGCGTCGGGTTTTTCGTCCGCGAATAGTCGAACCCCGTGCTTTGCCCGAGCCGCGGATGGCGGAACGCCGTCGCGTTGTAGATCGGGAAACTGACCGCCCCCGTCACCGGTTCGGCCTGCGAACCGATCTGCGCCAGCCGGCTCTCGATCCTCATCCCGCCTACTCCCTTCCCTTCACGAATTCGACAACGTCATCCGGCGCCGCCGCGCCTCGTCGGGGTCGCCGGGCATTTCCTGGTAAACGTAGTAGTTCAGCCAGTTGGAAAACAGCAAATTCGCGTGCGCGCGCCAGACGACGATCGGCTTTCGAGTCGGATCGTCGTCGGGAAAATAGTTTTTCGGAACGGCGATGTCCAATCCTTTCGCCTTGTCGCGCTCGTATTCCCACTGCAGCGTGCAGGCGTCGTATTCGGAATGGCCGGTCACGAAAATGTGCTTGCCGTCCTTCGTCGCCACGATGTAGACGCCCGCTTCCGGCGATTCGGACAAAATCTCCAACTCCGGCACGCGCTCGATGTCTTCCCGACGGATCTCGGTGTGGCGGGACTGCGGCACGTAGAACACCTCGTCGAAACCGCGCAGCAGCTTCACGTTCGGCTTCGTCACGTAATGCGGGAAAACGCCGAACATTTTGGCCGGCAGCGGATATTTCGGAATGCCGAAATGGTGGTACAGCCCCGCCTGCGCGCCCCAGCAGATGTACAGCGTGCTCGTCACCACGTCATCGGCCCAGTCCATGATCTCCTGCAGCTCGCGCCAGTAATTGACTTCCTCGAACGGCATATGCTCGACCGGAGCGCCGGTGATGATGAGACCGTCGAAACATTCGTCGCGGACGTCGTCGAACGTTTTATAAAACGCGGCGAGATGTTCCGCCGACGTGTTTTTCGACACGTGCGTCTTGGGATGAAGCAACACGACCTCGACTTGCAGCGGCGTATTGCCGAGCAGCCGCAAAAGCTGCGTCTCCGTCGTCTCCTTCGTCGGCATCAGGTTCAGAATCGCGATGCGCAAGGGGCGAATGTCCTGATGATAAGCCACCGTCTCGTCCATGACGAAAATGTTTTCGTTGACGAGCACTTCTTTGGCCGGCAAGTTGTCCGGAATTTTGATCGGCATGTCGGTTCCCTCCTTGTCTCGCGAAAAACGGCTCACGTCGGGCGAACGGTGACCGGTTTCGCTCCCTTGTTCATGAAAGAAAGCCTTCCTCGAACGAGAAAGGCTTCGGCCGTCGGCACACATCCTCTCTCATCTCTCAGAAGCGGCACGCTCCTGCAAGATTTAGCACCGTGCGACGCCTTGCCAGGGCGGCGCCGGTTGCCGGGCTTCATCGGGCTAGTCCCTCCGCCTGCTCTCGATAAGAGTCTTGCGATGCGTCGTATGCGGTTGTGGAAGACGTTGTAGTTAATCGTATCGAAAAATCCGGGCAGCGTCAAGGGGAAGATGCGTCGTCGGCAAAAACGCCAGCCCGAACCTCCGGTTTCGCGACGGAGATCGACTGGTTCAAGATGCGTTTGACCCTTGTTCGGCCGTCGCGATGGCGCTATACTTAGGTTTGCGGACTTTTCCGTGAAAGGAGTGACGGCGACGATGGACGGCGACCGATCGTGCCGCCCCGAACAACCGGACCTTCGCGGGAACAGTCGGCTGCGGGCGCCGTCGATCGGACGGCCGTCCGCGCGTCCGGCGCCGTAAAGGACGAACACCGGCCGTTTCCGCGGTTTTCATTTCCAAAACCCGGATTGAAGGAGCGAAACCCTATGAAAATACGGCTGGTTCAAGACGGCGTTTTTTTCACTGTCGGACGCCTGGAAGACACGTTGACCCCGCCGGAGTACGGTTTTTATTGGATCGAGGCCGACATCGAGGACGTCCCCCAGTTGCAACAGACGTTCAACCTCCACGAACTGGCGGTCGAAGATACGCTGTCCGAGGAGGAACAACGGCCGAAACTCGAAATTTACGACAACCACTATTTTATCGTCATCAACAGCATCCGTTTCGACGACGAAGAAATTTATTTGCGGGCGCTTAACCTGTTTTTGTTCCAACATCTCATCATCACGGTAACGCGTCAAAAAATCAACGAGCTGCGGACGATCAAACCGATTCTTCTTCAAGAAAAAGTAAATTCACCAGACTATTTCCTATATTATCTTGTTGACTTGGTTATTGACAATTACTTTGTTGTAGGCGACCGCATTGAGGCGAAAATCGAAAAACTGGAAGAAGACATCGTGATTCACACGAAGAAATCGCACCTGAACGAAATCATCGGCCTGCGGAGCGAAATTTTGTGGCTCAAGAAAACGCTCGGACCGCAGCGCGAACTCGTCTGGGCGCTCAGCCGGAAAGACCTGAAGCTGATCCGCGAGCAGTTGCGCAAATATTTCGGCGACATTTACGAAAACGCCGTGAAAATATCCGAAACGTTCGACACGTTCCGCGACCTGATCGGCAACCTTCGGGAAGCGTATCAGCTGAACGTGGCCAACCGGGCGAACGAAATCATGCGCGTCTTTACGGCGATCACCACCATTTTCATGCCGCTGACGGTCATCACCGGCATCTACGGCATGAATTTCGATCATATGCCGGAATTGCATATGAAATACGGCTACTATGCCGTGCTCGGCGTGATGGTTGCGGTCGCCCTGTCGTTGCTCTGGCTTTTCAAGAAAAAAGACTGGATCTGACGGCCGCCGCTTCGCGCAATGATCCGGCAGCCAGACGGACAGGCGGCGGCCATCGGACCCGCTTTCTCGAAAAAATATTTCGTCGAACGGGTACTTACGTGTCCTTCTTGTACCGACGGATGAACCGCAACAGCCGGAGCCTGTCGTACCATTCCCCAAGCGGTCGTCCCTTCAGTTCCGCGGCAGAATAAACCGATTCTAAAATCGGTTTTAGATAGCGGTCCCCGCATGCTTCCATCGTCTCTAAGATGCGTCGCCTCTCCGGCTCGGGCACCGCTTCCGCCAGTCTCTCGACGAGCGGATAGACGCGGAATCCCTCCCGCTCCATCGCCTCCATCGCCTCCAGCAACCGCCGCAGCGGTACGCCGAAACGTTCGAAGGCTTCCTCTTCTTTCTCCAGACGCAATCCCGCTTCGGCCGCCTCAAGGATTGATTCGCGCAACGCCTCGCGCCGAGAGCGCGCCTCCTCCGCCTTGCGCCGCCGTTCGTCGAGAAACGCCTGAACTTCCCCCTCGTCAACCAACCGTTCGACCCAATCGAGCGGAAAATCGGTCTGCCGGCGAAACTGGGACGTAATTTCCAAAACTTCTTTGCCGTATTCCCGTACTTTTCGCGCCGAAAAGCCGGGCAACTGTCCGAGTTCGTCCTCGGTCTGCGGCAAAAACGCCGCCGCCGCTTCCAGCATTCCATTGGTCGCCACCATAAACGCCGGTTTGCGTTCTTGTGCCGCACGTCCGCGCCTCCAAGCCTTCAACAGCCGCAGACACGACTCATTGCTATGTCTGGCCGCGTAAGAAAGCAAGACGGCTTCCCTCCGGTTCGGACCGCTCCTCCGCCCGAACCATTCTTCCGTCGCCGACACGAATCCGCGGCTTCGCATCGCGCGCATCCAGCCGCGTAACGATTCGGCCAGCTCTTCCGACGAATCGCCTTTGTAAATATCGGGAGACAATCCGTCCATCTCCGGCGATCCGCCGCTCCAACGCGCCTCCCATCTCCCGTCTTTCTTCCTCACCTCCAACCGTACGGTCGCGTCCGTCCCCGTTTCCTCCGGTTTCCTGTAAGTCGTGCAAAACAAGAGCTCCACGTCGCATCCTCCTTGCTTCGATTTGAATTTAGCTTGATAAAAAAGGCAGCAAGAAAGCCTCTTGTCTCCAAGGTGCTTCCTTGCTGCCCAAATTTCGATGAACTTTTATTGGAATACGCCGTCGGATCGGCTTATCGTCGCCTCCTCCACCGTCGCGGCCGAACGGCGATCGACGGCCGCCGCAAACAAGAAACCGCTTCTTACGCGGGGCATTCCCCGCAAGAAGCGGTGCTTCCGTCTGATAACCATTTTATCCGATGTCGCAGAAAAACGCAAGACCATTTTCTTTTTTCCCCCGGATACCTTCATCCCCACTCTTGACTTTGTCCGCACAATCGGTTAGAATAACAGCCAAAGAGCGGAAGCACCGTTCGGAAGCGTCGCTGTTTCATCTAAGGTAAAACGGCGGCGGGTCCGATCGGTGTTTTTTGTTTTCATGCATACCCGCCGTCGAAACGACTCGACTCCCGCCGAGCGGGCCATCACCTTAAAATACGCCGATCCGACCACCAGCCGCCGGCTTCGCCGTCGACAAATCTAGGACTTCGGGACTAGGTCTAAAGAATCATTTCTGTCGAAACACGTCATAAATGGTCGTCAAACAGTTGTCATGCACCATCATTCCTAATATAATGTTAGACGAATCCTATTTTTCAATATACGGCTTTGCCGCCGTGCGAAGGAGGAAAAGATCATGAATCCAATTCCAAATCCTCATCCAATGCCGCTTTCCCGGCAGCTGGACCTCGTTTTCCGGGAAATCCGGGACGAACTTTCCGCCGTCTCAAGCGGAACCCTGTTCATTCACATCCGCAACAACACGATCGGCAAATTCGGCATCCGTCATTTGCCGATTATACCTAAAAACGGAAAGATTATTCCCGATTCCTCGCCGGGGCTGTCGCAGCGGCACCAGGACGCTTTCCGGCTTATGGTCATCGAAGCCCTGAAACACCGCAGAGGGTGGACGCACGGCGAAATCCAGATCGATTTTCGCCTCAAGCAAAACGTGCTGCACGCCAGCATCGTGTTCGAGTCCAACTACAACCTGGCCAATCTTCTACATACCGGAAAGACTTGACGCCCCTTCGCGACACCGCTCTGCGTCGGCCGACCGATTTTCTCGATGTCTTCATGCGCGACGTTTTCGGCATTTGGGAGAGCTTGCGCCGATGTGTTATGATGGTGACGGAACGACGGCGAATCGTCGGCCGTTCGTCCGCGCAAACCGACCGAACACGGGAGGATCGCGGCCTTGACCGAAGCGACGCAATACTACGCACCGCTCCGGTATGTCGTCACCGCCGACGAAGACGGATGGCCCGTCCGCGCCGTGCTTCGTCGGCGTCTTCGTTGTTCTCGGCGGCTGCTCGTCCGCTTGAAAAGGACCGAACTCGGCATTACCGTCAACGGCGTGCGCAGACGCGTCGACGAACCGGTGCGCGCAGGGGACGTCGTCGAAATCCGGATGGCCGTCGAGACGTCCGAACGCATCCGGCCGGAACCGATGGCTCTCAACATTTTGTATGAAGACGACCATTTACTGGTCGTCGACAAACCGCCCGGCATGCTCGTCCATCCGACGCTCGGGCAACATTCCGGGACGCTGGCCAACGCCGTCATCCATCATTGGGCGCAACACGGCGAAATTTGCCGTTTCAGGCCTGCGCATCGACTCGATCGCGACACGTCCGGAATCGTCGTAATCGCCAAAAACGCGTATGCCCACCGCGCTTTGTCGGAACAGCTGGCGAACCGGCAAGTGCGCAAACGATACATCGCCCTGGTTCAGGGAAAATGGCCGCATGGGGAAATCGTCATCGAAGCGCCGATCGGCCCCGACCCCGACGATCCGCGCAAGCGTAAAGTGACGCCGGACGGTTCACCCAGCATCACGCGCGTGCTCTTGGTGCGGAATTTCGCCGAAGACTTCGCGCTTGTCGAAGCTTTTCCCGAGACGGGGCGGACGCACCAGATTCGCGTCCATCTGTTTCACGCCGGTTGTCCGATCGCCGGCGACCCGCTTTACGGCGAGCAAACCGGCCTGATTGCGAGAACGGCGCTTCACGCGGCGCAAATCGAGTTTATCCATCCCGCGACGGGGGCGCCGATCTCGTTCAGCGCCCCGCTTCCGGATGATATGGAACAAGCGATTCGACTGCTCGGCGAAGCCAACGGGAAAGGACGAGAGGCCCACGATGCGGAAAAAAACGAACTCAAGCCGTAAAAAACATTGGTGGTCGATCGGAGCGCTGCTTTTGGCCCTGCTGTCCAAGGGCAAAACGTTCTTGGCCCTCTTTAAGCTCAGCAAATTCGGGTCGGCAGCCGTCAGCATGGCGATCACGGCGGGCGCGTATGCGCTCGTCTATCCCGTCGCGTTTTCCGTCGGCTTCGTGCTGCTTCTCTTCGTCCACGAACTCGGCCACGTCTGGGCGGCAAAAAGAAAGGGCCTCCCCGTCACGGCGCCGCTGTTCGTGCCGTTCCTCGGCGCGTTCATCGCAATGAAACGCCACCCGCGCGACGCCGAGACCGAAGCTTATATCGCAATGGGCGGTCCCCTGCTCGGCACGGCCGGTGCGACGCTCCTCTTTCTCGCCGGCTGGATGGCCGACGCTCCGCTGTTGATCGTGCTCGGCTATGTGGGCTTTTTTCTCAACCTGATCAACCTGGTGCCCGTCCATCCGCTGGACGGCGGAAGAATCGTCACCGCCGTCACGCGCTGGCTCTGGGTCGTCGGCCTCGTCCTCGGCCTGTGGCTCATCGTTGCGCTCAGATGGTGGCTGCTGATGATCTTCTGGGCGATGTTCGCGTGGAATCTGTTTCAGACTTACATCCGCGGCCGAAAGCACGGGCAACCGTTTCAACCCGTCGTGCAAGTGGCTGTCGATCTGGGAGAAGAATGGAAATCTCCAGCTTGGTCCGCGTTACTGCCGGGAGAACAACATCAGCGGGACTTGCCCGTGCTGACGTATTCGACGCTGGACGGCGAACAAAAACTCGTGCTTGTTTGGGAAGGAATCGGCCTAAACGAAACGATCGCGCTTTCCCAACAGTGTCTGATCCGGCGCGTCCGCGTCGTCGGCGTCGAGCGCGTGCCGAAAGAAGCGCCGGAACGCCTGAACGTTCGCATTCTGATCGAAGGCGAAACGTTCGTCAGCGAACGGTACTACGACGTGCCGGCACGCAAACGTTGGCAATACGGGCTTCTTTATGCGGGGCTCGCGCTGTTTTTGTCGGCGATGATGGCGTGGAGCCACGGGATGATCGAACGTGCGTCAGGCATCGGGCCGCTCGTCAATTAACGGCCGCGGATCTTCGCCCGGATATGCGCGGGCCATCCCTTCGTGAAACGTGCGGTCCGCATAGCCGAACGGCAAATGCGGGCGTTGTTCCGGTCGCCCTTCTCCGGGCGCCTCGCCCGCCCCGACCGAACCCGAAACTGCCCCGCGCGTTGCCCGGGCCGTCGAAAGGTCCGGGCGTTCCGGCGCGCCGTACGGGCCTTCCGGGAACTCTTCGGGAACGCGTTCGTTTCGCCAGGCTTCGACGGTCGCCAGCTCCACCGGCAAATCGAAATCGTCGCGCCGATCGGTCAACGGTTCGCCCCCCTCTCGCGCTTCCTTTGCATCTCCAGCATGTGCGCAAGCGGGAACTTTTATACCGTTAGATGTCCGGGAATTCCACAAACCCTATAATTTCCTCCATAAAAGGAAGTAGATCCTCCTCCTCTTCTTCGCTGATCTGAAAAGCATAGGACAAATATCCCGGTTCCTTCAAATCGTCCGGACCGACGATAGCGGTTTTACCGTTTTGAAGATTGGTGACGAGCTTTTTGCCGTAAAACTGTCCGGTCGTCGTGATCGCCAGATCGAACCGGTTCATTCGCTCCGTCACGAACGTCACGAATCGTGTGGTCGTCTGCTCCGTCACATCGCACAAAAATTCGTAAGCCGCCATCGGCGAAAAACCCCCTTTCTGCGACGCCGCTTTGTTGCGGTGCTTTTACAGCCCGATTATAACATATCGCCGTAGACCGCTTGGAGGCGCAATGGTATAATAGACGAAGGAAATCGGATCATGAAGGAGTAGGCGGATGATGGAGAGCTTCGTAGCTTGGCTCGGAACGTTCCGCGGGCGCCTGTACGCAGGAGTGGGCGCCATGCTGCTGGTCGCCGCGATCGTCCTGATCGCGTTCGGCGCCTGGACGGGAAAAGCGGTCGCGGCGCTTATCGTGTCGCTCGTTTTAGTCGCCGTCGGACTTTATGCGGCGCGCATTTTGGAAAACGCTTTATTGGGGCCCGTCTCCTCGTTGTCCCGCCTGGCGTTTACCGTCGCCAAAGGCGATTTCACGGTGCGAGCGGACGCCTCTTCTTCCGACGCGCTCGGCCAATTGGCGCGCGCGCTGAACGACATGGCGCAAAAACTTCAAGCGATTTTGACCGACACGGTCCGCATTACCCAGCAGGTAGCCGATACCGGTCGACATCTATACAACCGCAACGAAACGTTGAAAGACGTGCTCAACCAAGCGGCGGTTTCCGCCGGAGAGCTGGCCGCCGGTGCCAACCAGATTTCGGAAGAAGTCGTCCGCATATCGGACGCCATTCGCGAAATCGAAAAACGCATCCATACATACGCCGACGCCTCGCGTGCGATGTCGGCCCGCTCCCAGGAAATGCTGGCGCTGATCGAGCAGGGGCGTAAAGCCGTCAACCAGCAGACCGAGGGCGTGCAGCAAAACGTCTCGGCGACGAAGGCGGTTTCCGAAACGATCCGCAAGCTCGCCCAGCAGGCCGGCGGCATTTCCGCCGTGACGCGCACGATTTCGGAAATCGCCGATCAGACCAACCTGCTCGCGCTGAACGCCTCCATCGAGGCGGCACGCGCAGGCGAGCACGGCCGCGGTTTCGCCGTCGTCGCGCAGGAAGTCCGCAAGCTGTCGGAAGAAGCGGCGCAGTCGACGCGAGAAGTGTTCGGCCTCGTCCGCTCCATCGAACAGGGCATCAAGGAAGCGTTGGCCAGTATGCAGGCGAACGAAGCGGCCGTCGAGCGGCAGGTCCAGCTGATCCGCGAGACGGAGGGGATCTTCACGCGCATTTTCGCCAGCATCGGCTACATCAGCGATGAAATCGAGCAGTTCGCCCGAGAAGGCGAGAAAATGCTGCAATACGCGCGCGATATCGCATCGACGATGGAAAACATTTCGGCCATCACCGAACAGTCCGCCGCCGGCACGCAAGAGGTGTCCGCCTCCATGAACGAACAGATCCGTGCGGTGTCGGACATGTTGAACGTCGCCGAACAGATGACGCGCGAAGTGTCGCAGCTGCAGAGAACGATCTCCGTTTTCCGCATCTGACCGAATCGAAAAAGCAAAAGCCGCCCGATTACGACGGTGCCGCATCCGCCGCTTCGGGCGGCTTCATATCGCGAAGCAGCATCTCCTCGCGCATGGCGGCCCATTGCTGACGGCTCGCCTGGATCATGGCGGCGTCCGTAATCCGCTTGTCGTGAATGACGCGCGCAAACCAGCGGGCGGCCTCATGGTAACGCCCGAGGCGCCGGTTCAGCTCGCCGATCAGGTACATCAGCTTCGCGTCGCGGTCGCTCTCGCGGTCGTTTTGGTAGGCGCGGACGTACGCTTCGAGGGCGAATTCCAGATACTTTTTTTCGTTTTCGGCGTCGTTCACTTCACGATAGAGCCAAGCGATATGATGCAACAATCCCGCGATCAGCCGATCGTTCTCCTGCTTGATCTGGGCGCAGACGAGCGCCAGTTTGTACGCCTCCAGCGCGTCCTTCCATGTCCGTTTTCCCGAAAAATCTTTGCCCCCCCACCGGCTGCCGATCCGCTCCTGAAACAATTTCTTCTGCTCGGGCTTGAACACCGGCGAAAAGCTCGGCGTCGACGCGAAGCCGCATTTCGGACAGACGCGGACAACGTAATAATCGGCGTTGATGTCCTTATAATACAGGCAAAAATCGGGATCGGAGCGCACCGCGCGCTTGAAACTCGGCCGCACGCGCATCGTCTGGAACGAATGGCCGCATTGCAAGCATTCGACCGCGGACGGATAGAGCGGATCCAACCCTTCCATGGGAATTTTTCCGCCTTTCTGTATCTTTGTTCTAATTTTAACAATTGATAAAATGATATGCAGCCCCGCGCAACCGTTCCATGGCCGCCGACCGCGCCGGTTCCGGCACGCCGCTTTCTTCCATCGCGCGGCGCATGCACGCCAGCCACGCGTCCGCACGGGCGCGGTCGATCGGAAACCGCAAATGTCGCGCCCGCATCATCGGATGGCCGTACCGCTCCGAATAAAGCGGCGAACCGCCGAAAAACTGCGTCAAAAAAAGGTACTGTTTCTCCATAATCTCCGTCAAATCGTCCGGAAACAGCGGACCGAGCAGCGGGTCGGCCTTCACTTTCGGGTAAAACGCCGCGACCAGCCGGCGAATCGTCTCCTCCCCGCCCAGTCGGTCATAAAGCGTGTCCGTTCCGACCACCCCCTGTAAGCATCATTTTAGCATGTCTGCAGACGGACGCGAATAGGGTGAAAGTAGTCCGAAACGGGAGGTTTTCCGGTCGATGATGCGGACGATCTCGGCCGCCGCCCCGGCCGCGCTTGCAGGCGCCGCAGCTGCCTGGTTCCTGGTTTTTTTCCTGCATGAACCCGTCGCAGCCTGGAAAGCAGCTTCCTCGGGTATGGCCGTCTGGCGCGACGTGCTGTTTCCCGCCTTGCTCCCGTTTCTTGTCGTCGCGGAATTGATGGTGGGGCTGGGTGTCGTTCACTTTTTCGGCACGCTGTTCGATCCACTGATGCGGCCGCTTTTCCGCGTGCCCGGCGCCGGCGGTTTTATCATGGCGATGGGGCTTGCTTCCGGGTACCCGGTCGGCGCCCGATTAACCGCGAGGCTGCGCGATCAGGGATGGATCGGACGCACGGAGGCGGAACGGCTGGTCGCGTTTACGACGTCGTCGGATCCGATTTTCCTCGCCGGCGCGGTGGCGATCGGTTTTTTCGGCGACGCACGCACGGCCGCAACACTCGCCGTGGCCCATTACGGCGCATGTCTGCTCGTCGGGCTGGCGATGAGGTTTTACGGACCGGTCCGGGATTCCCCACGGGATCCGGAACCGAGTCCAACGGTCCCTAACGCGCCGGAATCCGCGAATCGGCGACAAGCGCCGCTCGTCGTCCGCGCGTTTCGTGCGATGCATGAGGCGCGGGCCGGCGATCCGCGCCCGCCGGGACGGCTGCTGGAAGATGCCGTCGCCAGCGCTCTTCGGCTCGTCTTCGTCATCGGCGGATTGGTCGTTCTGTTTTCGGTGTTGATGGAAGCATTGCGCGCAGCCGGCATCTTGCGCGCGCTTGAAGCGGCCGTCGGCGCCGCTCTTCGGGTATTCGATGCGTCCGATGCGGCCAACGTGTGGCCTCAGGCGCTCGCCGCTGGTCTGTTTGAAGTCACGTGGGGCTGCAAAACGGCCGGCGAAGCCGCCGCCCCGGTAGCCGACCGCGTAGCGGCGGCGGCGGCCGTTTTGTCGTGGGCGGGCCTGTCGGTACACGCCCAGGTGATGAGTCTGATCGGCCGAACCGGTTGCCGATACACGCCGTTTCTGCTCGCCCGATTGCTGCACGCCGCGCTCGCGGCCGCGCTCGTCTATACGCTTGGGGGCGCTCCGACGACGGCGACGGGCGCATCGGCCGGCGGACTGCCGGTCGCCGCGTTCGATCACGCTTCGGACTTTCCGGGCGGAACGCCCGCCGCCGTCGCCGCCGCAAGCACCGCAACCGCGCTTCTACTGGCCGGAACCGCTTTCGCGATTGTCGGAACGTTGCGGCTCGGCGCGCGGGTTGTGTTCGGCCGCCGTTTTCTGTAAGATGGTGTCGGGAACGTGATCTTGACGGCCGCGTAACCGGCAGTCCGCAGAGGTCGAAGCCCGCCCGGAGCTTTACGTCCCCTGCTTCGGGCGGGTACCGCCTTTCGGCGCCGGGTGCGGTCTTTTCGCCGGGGTGTTCCGACACATGCCGCTCTCCTACGACCTCGTCGAACGCAATGACGACGATTCCCGCCGGACCGCCGGACGCATCGCCGACGCCGCCGCGCGGGCCGGACTCATCCGCGACGAACGCCAGCCCGACGTCGTCATCGCCGTCGGCGGCGACGGGACGATGCTGCAGGCGTTTCACCTGCACCGCGACCGGCTCGACCGCGTGGCGTTCATCGGCGTCCATACCGGACACCTCGGCTTTTTTTCCGACTGGAAACCTGACGAAATCGACACGCTCGTCCGCCTGATGGCCGAGGCCGGCTCCGCTGAACGGCTGCGCACCGTCCGTCATCCGATCGTACAGGTGACCGTGGCGACGGCGACCGACGAACGGTCGCTGCTTGCGCTGAACGAATTCACCGTACGCGGCGCCGAAAACATGCTCGTCGCCCAAATCCGCATCAACGGCGAACCGTTCGAAATGTTCCGCGGCGACGGCATCTGCGTCTCGTCGCCGTCGGGCAGTACCGCCTACAACAAAAGCCTGGGCGGCGCGATCATCCATCCGTCGATCGAAGCGATCCAGATCGCCGAAATGGCGTCGATCAACAACCGCGTCTACCGAACGCTCGGCTCGCCGATCGTGCTGCCGAAACACCACCACTGCGACATTTTGCCGCGCGAGGGGCAAAAACTGCTTTTGACCGTCGACCATCTCGGCGAAACGCGCGAGGACGTTCGCTCGATCCGCTGTTCGGTCGCCGATGCGAAAGTGACGTTCGCGCGGCTGCGCGCATTCCCGTTTTGGACGCGCGTGCGCGAGGCGTTTATCGGCCCGGATTTTCAGAAGCCGTAAAATTGGCGCGAAACGACTCCGGGTTGAAGACGAACGTTACAGCGGTTTTCCCGGTCCGCGGCCAGGCTCGGAACCGTGTTTGCGCCGGGCGTGCGGAAACAGCCGGTCCGCTTTCGTATATTTGGGATGAGCGGGGCGCTGCGACGGCCGCTGGTTCGAATAATATCCCGCTTGCCCCGTCGAATGGCGGGAAAACGGCCCCTTTGCTTCGCCGAAGCCGCCGTCGGGACGGCCGGGCGCTCCGGTCGTGCGCGCCGCCGGTGCGCCGAATTCCGCTCCCGGTCCTTCCGCTCCTGCCAGCCCGTTCGAACCGCGCGCGCCGGGTTTTTCCCGCGGTTTATCCCGCTCGTGCCGGTGGCTGTCGTACGAATGGCCGACCGCACCGACGGCATCGCGGTTGCGGGCGCGTTCGTGCCCGCCTGCGCCGCCCGCCTCCCGACCGACCGGCCGCGCCTCCGGCTTTCCCCCGTTCGACGATACGAAAGCGCCCGACGGCGCAATTTCGGAATTCCGGGCGCCTGACTCCCCAGCGGCAAAGTCGAGATCGCCCGTCTCCCGGCCGACGTGCTCGCGAACGGTCGATTCCCGCACACCGTGCTCCCGCCCGCGGCCGTACGCGCCCCAGGCGCCTTCTCCGCCTTCCGCCTCCCGGGCGGCTGCACGCCGGCGCTCCAGCGCATAATCTTCCGCATAACTGCGGTCCGCCGCCGTCATACGCACGGCGACGCCCGTGCGGTTGTACCGCATCGGCAACGCCGCGTCACCGTCCGTCGATCCTCCCCCGGCCGGCGCCTGAACAGCCGGTTGCGCAGGTTCGTTGATGATCTCACCGTCGGCCGGCGGATGGTTGACCTTTTCCACGACGAAATACGCACAGCCGAAATTGCAGTATTCGTTCAAATAGTCTTGTAGCGTCGCGATCGACGTTTCCTTCGTCGCTTTCGGATTGTCTTCGCGGAAAAACCCTTTCAATCGGAGCTGGTTGTATCCCCAGTCGCCGACGATATAATCGTACCGGTCGAGCACCTCGCTATACCGGTCGCGAAACGCTTCATAATTGTAGCCGTTTTTGTAATCAACAACAACGACATAAGCTTTATTACCGATCATGTAATACTTTTCTGCCATGCCGTCACATCCCTTCGGCGCGTTTCGCCTGCTCGCCCGCATGATACGAACTGCGCACAAGCGGACCGGACTCGACGTGCCGGAACCCGCGGCGCAAGCCCTCTTCTTTCAGCCGGGCGAATTCCTCCGGCGCGTAAAACCGGACGACCGGCAAATGCGCCGGCGTCGGCCGCAAATACTGGCCGATTGTCAGCATGTCGCAGCCGGCTTCACGCAGATCGTCCATCGCCTGCAAAATTTCGTCCCACTCTTCGCCGAGGCCGACCATCAGGCCCGACTTCGTGCGGATGCCCGGCGCGATCCGCTTGGCGCGCGCGAGCAGCTCCAGCGACCGGCGGTACGTCGCGCGCGAGCGGACGCGGGGCGTCAGCCGCTCGACCGTCTCCAAGTTGTGGTTGAGCACGTCCGGCTCCGCTTCCAGCACGACAGCCAGTGCCGCCTCCGATCCGTTGAAGTCGGGCACGAGCACTTCGATTCCGCACAGCGGCAGCCGCCTGCGCACCGCGCGGACGGTCGCCGCGAACGCCGCCGCGCCGCCGTCGGGCAAATCGTCGCGCGCAACCGACGTGATGACGCAGTGGCGCAGGCCCATCCGCTCCGCCGCCTCCGCGACGCGTTCCGGTTCGTCGGGGTCCGGCCCGGTCGGCCTGCCCGTCTTCACCGCGCAGAACCGACAGGCGCGCGTGCAGAAATCACCCAGAATCATGAACGTCGCCGTCCGATTCGCCCAGCATTCGTGCAGATTCGGACATTTTGCTTCTTCGCAAACCGTGTGCAGCTCGCCCGCGCGCATCATGCGGCGCAGGTCCCGGATATTTTCATAATCCCGGCCGGTGGGCAGGGAGATTTTCAGCCAGTCGGGCTTGCGTTCAGCCGTTTTCGGTTGCATGGTGCGTCATCGCCCGCTTTCCCAAACAACGTCGGATTTGCACCCATTATATCACGAAACGGGACGGAGCGAAAAAAGGCGGACGGTTCCAGTCTGAGACAAGTAGTCGTGGGTAGTGTTGCTTTCTCTTCCTGTAGCCCCTTCACGCTTACTTGCACAGCGCCTTCAACGCCAATCCTACCGGCCGATTGTGATACTGCCCCTGAAACAGTCGTACCATCCCTCGATACAGCCCTTCGCCTGCCGCTCCACTTCGGCGCCCGACTTGCGCTCCCAAGCGTCGACCTTCCGAGTCAATATTTTTGAAGACGTCCAACAGCCGAAACGGCTACAGCGCCAAAACAGTCCGTTCACCTACGGCGAGCTTCCGCTTCGCATTCCACGCGACTGCAAGGGCGAATTTGAGCAGATCGTCGCCCTGTACGCCCGAGGGATGTCGACCCGCGACATTCAGCGCCATGTGCAGGAGTTCTACGGTGTCGAACTGTCCGCCGCGCTGATTTCCAACCTCACCGACCGGCTCTTGCCGCAGATTCAGGATCTTATTCATTTGCCTGTTTTAATAAGTATTCACATAAATTTGGGAATATACCTTGCTTTTTTAAACTTTTCAGCAAGTAGACGGGATTCACACTCTCCGGCAAAACTGCTCTGACGAATTTTCTAAATTGCAAATAATTGGGGATATCATCTGTAAACAGATCCTCGTTTAAAATGCCCAGTGCTTTCGCTTCGTCAATCAATGAAGATTTCTTTGATTCATAAAATTGCGTAGATATACTGTCCCTAGTCCCCATATCTTCTCCGGATACATGACTTAACCGATGATTCAAAAGATAAAGATAATGCATCAAGAGGTTCTGTTGTGATTTATTAATCTCATGATCCATGACAAACATATAGAAAGGAAATTCATCGCCTGGTACCATTGCTTTTAATAAACTGATCTGATGTTTAATTAATTCGATTTCTTTTTCGATATTCAAATGAAAATACCTCCTCCATAACTAGAGTAGGGTTCAGGTCTATTCTTTTATTTAAAAGATGAAGAACATGATGCAATTAGCGATAACACGAGCGGCACCTTGAGGAATACCGCATTCGAATATCAGAAAGTCAACCAACGCGTTTTCTGTAACTTTTTCAAGACTATCTAGATAATCTGCAATTAAAAGACGATTTTTCATTACATAATCAGAATACTCTTTCTTTCCTAGATATTCTAAAAACTCTTCAAAAAGTACCCCTCCGTATTTTAAAGCCAAAACAAAAAGATCTTTTTTAATTCCCGCGATATAAACTTTCTGATCCAAGTCTACTACCGTGTTTTCCACATAGGATGACGAGGCTGCAGATTCTTTAGATTGGCTTGCTAGGGCAAAAGTTGGAGTGATTATTGTGAATATCATCGCAGAAACTAGGGCAATTGATGTTAACTTGAGCCACCGATTTTTAATCATCATAAATGCATCATCTCCTTTGGTAATATACTTCCTGCACCCTACACACGATATACTATCATATACCTCTGTACCAAGACGAAAAAACAACACGAAGCCGAATCCGGCTGCCTATAGATGTCTCAAAATTAGGAACGTTTTGTCCATAATCGAATAGCCAATATAATCCCAATAAAAAGAAGAAGAAAAATAAATTTACTCTTTCCATATAACAACCAAACAAATATTTGAACGGTACTATAAATCATTATGAGAAAACCAAACAAGCTTATTGTTAATTTTAGAAATTCCCTTATATCCTTAAGCTTTTCATGAAAAAAAACTTCTGGAATCGGAACATTGATTAGAACGAATCCCATTAAGAATGCGACTACTAATAACATAATATCTTCCATCAGATTATCATCCTTTTCGATTTCGATAGAATATTCATATGTATGCGAAAATGTTTTAAATTCATTTTCACCATTTATACAATAATGATATTAAGGGAATGTTATATAATCTTGATCAGATGCCGTCCAAGATTGGGGGGGATTATTTTTCCAAGTAATTCCTACGCTAAATCCCATTGGAGGTTGATATCCGATGTTAATCCCTGTAAGGGTAACCGGCTTCCTATTCCACGTATGAGTCCATTGAGAACGTACATAATAACTCGTTCCGCTTGTTGGTTTCTGAATATAAAACCAAGCTTCTCCTTTTATACCCGGATTATCAAACACCCCATCTTCATCAGCGATCGTGTACCCCACCCCAGCTGCATTAAAAGTGGACACGGCACCTCGAGCCGGATATGAATCCCCTTCTTCATCATATACGTAAATTTGAGTATATTCGGCTTGAGCATTTACTGCTAAGTTGTTTTGATCTACTACAGCCATTGCAAGGATATCCCATGCATTTCCTGAACCATCATCCCATTCACTGCATATGAAATTCCATGTAGCATGAATTAAGTATACCCACCGGTTCGTTGTATAATCGTAATGTTTTAGAACCGGTTGATTTTCAACTTTGCCGCATCCAGGCAAAGACATCGTCGAGATTTGATTAACATTTTGCGGATTTGATACTATTTCCCACCCCTCTTTTAGCAATGCATTCACTGTTTCTTTCCCGGAAGTTGAAACAATGATCGAATCAGCTTTATTGATAAAATCCGGTTTTTCTTTTTCTCCAGATTCTCCAAATGTTATGGAACCGCTTGAACATAATAGAACAGTCCATCCAATTAAAATAGTTCTACGAAAAACTTTTTGCATGAGTGAATTCATGATCTAGTCCTCCTTTTGGAATTTTACTATGTTTCTATCATACGTGAATCCAAGAGGTTTGTCAAGATTTTCTTTTCACTTCGTCTGAGTCAAGTGGTCGTGGGCAGTTTTTTTCGATTTTCGGGCTTCCACTTTCTGTAAGTGATGCGAGACGGCATTCCTTCTCTTGCCCCTTCACGCTTACTTGCACAGCGCCTTCAACGCCAACCCGATCGGCCGATTGTGATACGGCCCCTGCAACAGAC